>Ga0209040_10000229_pt1 | contig 40364 bp, 35 predicted proteins | sample BogFormECP12_OM3_FD_188240 | JGI IMG/M metagenome (GOLD analysis project Ga0209040, IMG submission 188240) | Bog forest soil microbial communities from Calvert Island, British Columbia, Canada - ECP12_OM3 (SPAdes) (version 2) | ecosystem: Environmental > Aquatic > Freshwater > Wetlands > Bog ... | reverse complement strand
CCCCCGAGACCGACATCGACGAGACGCTGGGGGCACTCAGCGATCTCGTCCACGCCGGCAAGATCCGGTACTTCGGGTGCTCGACCTTCCCGGCCCACCAGATCGTGGAGGCCCAGTGGGTGGCCGAGCGCCGCAACCGTGAGCGGTTCGTCACCGAGCAGCCTCCCTACTCCATCCTGATCCGGGCCGCCGAGGCCGACGTCCTCCCGGTCTGCGAGAGGTTCGGCATGGGGGTGCTCAGCTGGAGCCCGCTGGCCGGCGGGTGGCTCTCGGGGCAGTTCGGCGAGGGCAAGGAGAACAAGAGCCGGCGCTCGGCCATGGTCCCGGACCGCTACGACCTCTCCCTCCCGGGCAACCGGCGCAAGGTCGAGGTCGTCACCGAGCTGGCCAAGGTCGCCGACGAGGCCGGGCTCACTCTGATCGAGCTCGCCCTGGGCTTCGTGCTGGCCCACCCGGCGGTCACCTGCCCCATCATCGGCCCCCGGACCATGGAACAGCTCGAGTCCCAGTTGAGCGCCGTCGACCACCCCCTCTCCGACGAGGTGCTGGACCGAATCGACGAGATCGTCCCGGCCGGCACCGACCTCAACCGCGGCGACGGTGCCTGGGAGCCGCCGTCGATCACCGACAAGCACCGGCGCCGGCGTCGCTGACCCCCCGGCGGCCCCGGGCCGACGTTCGCGAATCGTAAGGGTCCCGCCGACAACCCGGCCCCCTCCCGCCGTTACGATCTGGACGAGACCACCGATGGTACGGAACCACGGGTGATCCACGGAGGGAGCTCCCCCATGACGGACCCGACGGGCGCAGGCACGGCCGCCGCCACGGCACCCGAGCCGTTCAGTGATGACGAGCTGGCCGAGCTGGCCCTGGCCACCACGCCCCACGAGCCGCTGGGCGACGACGCGGTGCCGCTCTCGGTGTACCTCTCGGCCCTGCCTGGGCCCCTCCCGGACTGGTACATGCCCCCGGCCCTGGCCCGCGGTGGCGGCCGCTGGCGAGGCCCGGTGATCCTGGCGGTGATCGCCGCCTTCCTCGTCATCGACGCCTTCGGGCTCTGCAGCACCTACGGCCAGCTCGTCGTCGCTTAGCGGTCCCGCCTCCCGCGTCCCCCCGGCGACGACGGGGTGCCCGGCGTAGGGTGGCCCGCGTCATGGCGAACCGTGCGCAACCCGGACCGGTCATGCCGGCCGCCTTCCTCGGCCACGGCAACCCCATGAACGCGCTCGAGCACAACCGCTTCACCGAGGCATGGCGGGAATTCGGCGCCGCGGCGGTGCGGCCCCGGGCGGTCCTGGTCGTCTCCGCCCACTGGTACATCAACGCCTCGGCGGTCACCGCCATGGAACGGCCGCGCACCATCCACGACTTCTACGGCTTCCCGCCCGAACTCTTCGCCATCGACTATCCCTGTCCCGGTGACCCCGCCCTGGCCAGCCGGGTGGCCGAGCTGGCCGACCCGATCTGGGTGGGCGAGGACCACGACAGCTGGGGCATCGACCACGGGGCGTGGTCGGTCCTGGTGCACGCCTTCCCGGCCGCCGACGTCCCGGTGGTCCAGCTGGCGGTGAACGCCAACAAACCCTTCGGGTACCACGTCGAGCTCGGGGCCGCCCTGGCACCGCTGCGCCACGAGGGCGTGGTCATCGTGGCCAGCGGAAACGTGGTGCACAACCTCGGCCGGATGGACCCCACCCGTCCCGACGGCGGGACTGACTGGGCCCGACGGTTCGACGAGTCCGCCCGGGAGGCCATGGTCACCGATCCCGAGGATGTCGTCGGGCTCGACGGCCACCCCGACTTCGACCTGGCCGTGCCCACCCCGGACCACTTCCTCCCCCTGCTCTATATGGTCGGGCTGGCCCGGGCGGCGGGTAACCCGGCCCGGACGCTGGTCGACGGTTACGCCTACGGCTCCCTGTCGATGACCTCGTACGTGCTCGACGGGCCGGCGGCGATCGACCGGGGCGAGCCGGGCCGCTCCCCCCGTCTTCCCGACGTGCCGGCCGACGAGACCAACCTCTGAGAGACCGGTTCGGGCCCACCGGGCTTACCCAGCAGACCGCCGATGACCACTGGAGGGGACTCATGAGGACCCTTCACGTGCTCGATTTCGACGCCCCCGCTGGGCCGGTGTGGAAGACGCTGATCGAACATGACGGTTCTCCTCGATGGTGGAGCACCGCGGTCGATACGGACGCAGCCAGAACGATCCGGTGGAGCTCAGTGACGACGACCACGGCGTGGACGGCGTCAACCGGATTTGCTACCTCGAGAGCCGTCGACTCCTGTGCACGACCAGTGTCGGCGAACCGTTTGCACCGTCGAGCGGATGAAGCACCTCGCGTCGGCGCTCGCGCTCGCCGAGCTCTCGGCCAGCCGGCCCAACCGTCGGCCACCAGGCGGGGCGACGACCCGGTCGTCGCCGACCGTGGGCCCGAGTGAGCGGGTCCGCCGTCCCCACCGACGACCTCCGGCGGGTGGCGGACGCCCAGGCCCGGTTCCAGTCCGTCATCGAGCCGCTCACCGACCGCGCCACCGCCGCACTGTCCGCCCTGCCGGGTTGGACGGTCGGCCACGTCCTGGCCCACGTGGCCCGCAACGCCGACAGCCATGTCCGGCGGGCCGACGCGGCCGCCCGAGGTGAGAGCGTCGACCAGTACCCGGGCGGTCACCACGGTAGGGCCGGCGAGATCGAGGGGGGAACGGGCCGCCCCGCCCGCGCCCTCGTCGACGACGTCGCCCGCTCGGCGGAGCGTCTGTGGCGGACCTGGCAGTCGCTCCCCGTCGAGGCCTGGGGGGTGACCACGCGCGACGTGGGCGGCCGTGAGCGCCCGCTGCGTGACCTGCCGGCCCGTCGGTGGCAGGAGCTGGAAGTCCACCTGGTCGACCTCGGCCTCGGAGTCACCTTCTGGGACTGGCCGGACCCGTTCGTCGCCGCCTGGCTGCCCCGGTTGCGGGTGGACGCCGGTGACCGGCTCCCCGGTGGTTCCCGACTGCCACCCGAGGGCACGCTCGACGACCGCGAGGAGCTGGCCTGGCTCTACGGCCGGCTCCGCCGCGCCGACCTCCCCGACCTGGCGCACTGGGACCAGTGAGGGTAGCGGACCGCCGGGCGCAGCGGCAGACGGCCGCCCCGACCCCCCTCAGAGCACCCGCGACTCGTGGCCGGACCAGTAGCGGTCCTTCAACAGGCGCTTGTAGAGCTTGCCGCTCGGGTCCCGGGGGAGGTCGGCCACAAAGTCCACCGAGCGCGGGCACTTGTAGGGGGCGAGCAAGCTCCGGCAGTAGGCGATGAGCTCGGCCTCCATCTCGGGCCCGGCCCTCGAGGGGTCGACGAGCTGGACCACCGCCTTCACCGCCTCGCCCATCTCGGCGTCCGGGACGCCCAGGACGGCGACGTCGGCGAGCTGGGGGTGGCCGGCCAGGACGTTCTCGGCCTCCTGGGGGTAGATGTTCACCCCCCCGGCGATGATCATGTGCGACGCCCGGTCGGTCAGGTAGAGATAGCCGTCGGCGTCGAGCCGGCCGACGTCGCCCAGCGTCCGCCACCCGCGGGCGTCGGTGATCGACGCCGTCTTCGCCGGGTCGTTGTGGTACTCGAAGGGCCGCCCGCCCTCGAAGTAGATCGTCCCCTCCTCCCCCACCGCCAGCTCCCCCCCGCCGGGACCGACCACGTGAGCCGGGCTCATCGGGCGCCCCACCGATCCGGGGTGGGCCAGCCACTCTTCGGGGGTGATCCAGGTCGCCCCGATGTCCTCGGTGCCCGAGTAGTACTCGTGGATGACCGGACCCCACCACTCGAGCATCTGACGCTTCACCGCCACCGGGCACGGGGCGGCGGCGTGGACCACGTAGTGCAGGCTGGAGAGGTCGTGGGCACGGCGCTCGGTCTCGGGCAACTTGAGGAGGCGGACGAACATGGTCGGCACGAACTGGGCGTGGGTCACGTGGTAGCGCTCGATCAGCCCAAGGCACTGGGCCGGGTCGAAGTGCTCCATGACGACGACGGTGGCACCCAGGCGCAGCATCGACATCGAGTACACGAGCGGGGCCGAGTGGTAGAGCGGTGCCGGGCACAGGTAGACCGATCCCGGCCCCGCCCCCGATCGGCCCATGACCCCGGCGATCTGCACCGGCGGCGCCTCGGGATCGCCCATCGGTGTGCCGGGCAGCGCCTTGCGCACCCCCTTGGGCTGGCCGGTCGTCCCCGACGAATAGAGCATCTCGCGCCCCTCGGACTCGCCGGGCAGCGGCGTGGGCTCGAAGGCGGCGACCTCGTCCTCGTAGCGCTCGAACCCCTCGAGGGCTCCCCCCACCGACAGGCGGACCCGGATCCCGGTGAGGTCGAGACCGGTCACGACGGCCGCCTGGGTGACCCCGGCCACCAGCACCGTCGCCCCGCAGTCGTCCAGGATGTACTGGACCTCGCCGGTCAGCAGGTGGTGGTTGAGGGCGGTGTGGTAGAGGCCAGCGCGCTGGGCGGCCCAGGCGACCTCGAGGTAGCGGGCGTTGTTCTCCATGACGACGGCGATGTGGTCGCCTTCGGTGAGGCCGCGGGCCCGGAGCAGCCGGGCGAGTCGGTTGGAGCGCTCGTCGAGCTGGCGGTAGGTCAGGGTCTCCCCGGTGGTGCCCATCACCACGGCCGGCGCGTCGGGTTGGGCGGCGGCCCGGCTCCCGAGATCGAGGCGGGTCATCGCCGTCCCCCCCGGCCGGCCCTGCGTCCGGCGGCCAGGCGCTCTGCCCGCAGGGCCTGCTCCTCGTGGTCGTCGAGCGGCTCCAGGTCCTGGGCGCCGTCGCGCCCGAGGGCCCAGCCCAAGAGGAGGTCGGCCAGGGCCGGGTTGCGGGCCAGCACCGGACCGTGCAGGTAGGTGCCGACCACCCGTCCGGCCCACGCGCCCTCGCTCCCGTCCCCGCCCCCGTTGCCGACCCCGGCCACCATCCGGGCGAGGGGCTCGGCCCCCGGCCCGACCGTCGTCACCCCACCGTGGTTCTCGAACCCGGTCAGGGTGGGCAGGAGCGTCGGCCCGGGCCCCGGCACCGACGGCTCGGCCAGCACCTCGCCCACGGCCCGGGTTCCCCGCCCCTTCGCCGTGGTGACGTCGAGGATCCCCACCCCGGGCCGGTCTGCACCGTGGGCGTCGGGGAAGGAGCGCCCGACGATCTGGTAGCCGGCGCACACGGCCAGCACCACCGCCCCGCCGCCCGCCGCCCGGGCCAGTGTCCCGTCGGCGGTCAACGCCTCGGCCGCCCGCACCTGGGGGCCGTCCTCGCCCCCGCCCAGGCAGTACACGTCGGCCCGGGGCAGTGGCTCCGACGACGGTGCCTCGACCAGCTCCGCCGGGATGCCGCGCCAGGCCGCCCGTCGGGCCAGGACGAGGCCGTTGCCGCCGTCGCCGTAGGTCCCGAGGAGGTCGGGGTACACGACGACCACGGTGGGTGACGCCGCGCTCACCGGTGCCCCAGCAAGTCGTGGAAGGCGGTGTAGTTGCCGATGAACTCCACCCGGGCCGTCCCGGCGTCGGTCCCCGCCCCCGCGGCGGCCGCACGGCGGACGGCCTCCACCGGGTGGCGCACGGTCTCATGAGCCACCTCGGCGTAGCGCAGCCGGACCGAAAGGTCCCGGCATCGCTCCCCGGTCGCCACCACCGGGCGGCCCCGCAGCTCCTCGAAGGGCACGTCCCACAGCCACGACGGGTCGCGCCCGTCGGCCACCCGGGCGTTGATCCCCACCACCACCGGGGCGTCACCCCCGCGCACCAAGTCCAGGAGCTCGACCCACCCGGCCGGGTTCTTGGCCAGCATGAGCCGGGTCGGCACCCCGCCGATGGTCGGGACGGTGAAACGGCCGGCCACCTCGTCGACCGTCGACATGGCGAGGAACGCCCGATCGGCCGGCACCCCGAGGGCCTCGGCGGCGGCGGCGGCCATGACGGCGTTGGCCCGGTTGAAGCGGCCCGGGATGCCGAGGACCACCGGGAGCAGCCGTCCGTCGGTCCACTCGGACTGCACCTCGCCGTCGGGCCCGGCCACGAGAGCGACGTCGACGGTGGGTCGGGCGAAGCCGCACGAGCACGACCACGCCCCGTCCTCACCGAAGACGATCGTGCCCTCGCAGGCCGGGCAGCCGACCGCGTCGAGGCGCCAGCCCAGCCCGGCCGCCACCCAGACCACGCGCGACGCCGTCCCGGCCCCCCAGGTCACCAACGGATCGTCGGCGTTGGCGACGACCGTGGTCGACGGCGCGTCGCCGAGGGCGGCCCGCCAGCGCCCGGCGACCATACGCACCTCGCTCGTCCGGTCCAGCTGGTCGCGCGAGAGGTTGAGCAGGACGACGGCGCCCGGCGCGATCGCCGCCACCAGGCCGGGCACGTAGCCCTCGTCGACCTCTAGGACGACCGGGCCCCGGCGGGGACCGGCGGCCAGCGCAGCGACGTGTCCCGCCGGCATGTTCGAGCCGGTCGAGTTGGTCACGACCGACTCGGTGCCGGCGTCGGCGGCCAGGGCCACGGCCAGCAGGCGGGTGGTAGTGGTCTTCCCGTTCGTCCCGCTCACGATGGCGACGGTGCGGCCGGCGGCCAGCCGCCCGAGGAGGCCGGGGTCGAGCGCGAGGCCGGCCCGTCCCCCGATGACCGTGCCGCTCCCCAGCCGGAGCTGGCGGGAGACAGCGTTGACCGCCCGCGTCGCCCCGACGGCCACTCGGGCCCGCGGCCCGAGGCGCGCACCGACGGGGGCGATCGTCACGAGGTCGAGCGGCGAACGGCTCCCCGCTCGGCGGAGATGACCCGCTTGCCCGGGGGGTAGGTCCGTGCCAGCTCCTCGGGGCTCGGGTGGTGCGGCCGGCGCGCCTCGGGTGGCAGCAGCGCGCTGATGGCCGACATCAGCCGCTCTGTGTCGGCCCGGGCATCGTCGAGGCCGAGGGCCACCGGCCCGCCCACCCGGACCCGCACCTTGGGTGGATGGCGCACCCCGGTGACGTCGGGCACGCGGGCCGAGCGCGGCCACACCCGCTCGGTCCCCCATAGCCCGATCGGGACGACGGGCGCCCCGGTGGACGCGGCAAGGCGGGCGGCGCCCGTCTTGCCGTGCAGCTCGGGGTCGAAGAAGGCCTCGCCCCGCGGGATCGTGCCCTGGGGCAGAACGACGACGATCTCGCCCGCCCGCAGCGCCGATTCGGCCTCGCGCAGCGGTTGGTCCGAGTGACTTCCCCGGTCGACCGGGATGCCGCCAATCGACCGGGCCACCCATCCGATGACCGGCGCGTCGAACAGCTCGCGCTTGGCCAGGAACCTCACCGGGCGGCCGATGCGGGCCGCCACGATGGCCAGCGCAGCCACGTCGAAGTAGCTGCGGTGGTTGGCGGCCAACAGCACCGGTCCGTGCCGGGGGATCTTCTCGACGCCGCGCACGTCGAAGCGGGCGTACGGGAATGTCTCTGGTCGCACGAAGGGGCGCAGCAGGTGGTAGGGCTCGAGCCCGACGATCGAGGGGACGCCGACGGGCCGGTCCCAGTACTCGATGGGCCAGCGGCGGAGCGACGCCACGACGTTGAGGCGCGGGTCGGGGTTGACTGCGTGGGGCGAGCCGACGCTCGAGAGGAGCGGGAGGTCGAAGAAGCTGTCCGAGCAGGCGTGGCACTCGGCCAGGTCCACGCCCTGGTCGGCCACCCATCGCCTGACCGCCTGGAGCTTCCCCAGGCCCCACACGAACCCGCCGTCGAGCCGGCCGGTGTAGCGCCCGTCGGCCACCTCGTAGACGGTGGCGACGACCCCGTCGAAGCCGAGCGCCTCTGCGAAGGGGGCGATCACGTCGACCGGGGTCGTCGTGGCCAGGACCAGCCGGTGCCCGTGCCGGCGGAAGTCGGCCAGGCGCCCGGGTGCGAACGGCGCTACCAGCCCGGCCAGGTCGGGCACGGCCCGGGCCCCGGCGGCCCGGACCCGGGACTGCTCCCATCCCCGGGCCACCCGGGCGGCGCCCCGGGCCAGGCCCATGACCAGGAGGTTCTCGCCCATCCGGTCGTAGAGGCCGTAGAGCAGCCGGTCGCCGGGGATGGAGCGTTCGGCGCCCGCCACGCCCTCGGCCACCAGGGCTGCGTTGAGCACCGGGCCGCTGGCTCGACGCAGCAGCGTCCGGTCCAGATCGATGAAGGCGACGCCCACGCGCCCGAGGCTACCGGCCGGCGGGAGCGGTGAAAGAGTGCCCTTACGCGGTGAAGGGACCGCCGGGGGGGCTGGCGATCCCTTCACTCTGACCGTCCAAGGAACGGAGGGGGGGTATCCGTAACTCCTTGAGGCCTGCTTTCATCTTGGAAGATCCGGGTTGATCTGTCAACCAGCTTTGAGAGATAGTTACTATCGTGTGAAGTGATGTAACTTTGGAACACCTGCAAGCATTCCCAGCAGGAAGGGGTCGATGGAACTTAAACATCTGCAAGCACTGGTCGCCATCGCCGAGACCGGCAGTTTCTCGGCCGCCGCCGCCCAGATCGGCACCGTCCAGTCCAACGTCTCGGCCCACGTGGCCCGGCTCGAGCGTGAGCTCGACGTGATGCTCGTCGACCGGTCCTCGGGCCGGCTGACCGAGGAGGGCGAGGTCGTCGTCGCCCGGGCCCGCCGCATGCTCGGCGAGCTCGACGCCCTGGTCTCCGACGTCGTGGCCATGCGCCACGAGGTCCGGGGGACGGTGCGGGTGGGCATGATCGGGACCACCGGCCGGTGGCTGGTGCCGCTGCTCGCCACCCGCCTCCACGACCGGCACCCCGCCGTCACCATGACCGTGGCCGAGGGGACGAGCACCACCCTCGAGCCCCAGCTGGTCTCCGGACAGCTCGACGTGGCGGTGGTCACCCTCCCGGTGCCCGACGAGGAGCTCTCGGCCTCGCCGCTGTTCGAAGAGGACCTCATGCTGGTGGTCCCGGTGGACCACCCGCTCGCCACCGGCGCCGACGGGCCCCTCCCGCTGGCCACCCTGGGCACCCTCGAGCTCCTCCTGCCCATCCCCGGGACCGCCCTGCGCGACGAGATCGACGCCGCCGTCAACCCCGCCGGCGTCGAGCTGCACCCGTCCTTGGAGCTCGACGGGCTGCGGATGATCGCCTCGCTGACCTTCGACGGGTACGGGCCCGCCATCCTCCCGGCCGCCGCCGTGCCCGGCCATCTTCGGGACCGGTTCGCCTTGCTGGCCATCGACGGGGACCCGCGGCGACGGGTCGGGGTCGCCGTGCGCAGCCGGGGCTTTCCCTCGGCGCCGGCCCGGGCCCTCATCGACCTCCTGCGCGAGCTCATGGAGGATCCGGCGGCCCTTCCGACCGGGTTGCACCCCGCGGTCGGGGTCCGGGCCCGCTGAGGCGGGGACCGGGCGAGGTCAGGACGGCGGCGTCGGCTCCCGCCACATCTGCCAGAGCGTGGGGCCCCCCTCGGTGCGCAGCTCGGCGGTCACCTCGAACCCGTGGCGGCGGTAGAAGGCGATGTTGGCCTCCTTGGACGACTCGAGGTAGGCCCGCATGCCGTCGGCGTCGCAGCGGGCCAGGACGGGGGCGAGCAGGTCCGACCCGATGCCCCTTCCCTGGAGGGCCGGCTCGGTGCCCAGCGTGGCCAGGTACCAGTGGGGCTCGCGGGGATGGGCCGCCTCCAGCTGGGCCAGGAACCGCAGTGCCCGGGGAAGGGCCGGGCCGGCGTAGTACGGAGCCAGCGGCAGCACACCGAGCAGCGCCCGCACCCCGGTCATCCGCGGCTTCCCCGGAGGGGCCCAGGTCGCCGTCCCGGCGTGGTCGTCGGTCGTGAAGACCCCGCCGAACGCCAGGTGGTGGTCGTTGATCAGCTGGAGCCGGAAGAACGCCCGCAGGGCCGGTCCCCGCCGCCAGGCCGACGGCACCAGGTAGCAGGCAACCGGGTCGTCGTCGAAGGCGCGGGCCAGCATGGCGCACATGCCGGCCACGTCGGCCTCGGTGGCCAGGCGGACGGCGGTCGGGTCCTCGACCCGTCCGGGCGCGGGCGCCGGCACCGGAAGCCGTGATCGGGGCATGGCCCGGATCCTACGACGCGGCCATCCCCACGATCGGCTTGTTGAGCACCATCGAGCCGGTGGAGCCGTCGAACGGGGCCGAGCCGAAGGCGAAGATGCCCCCGTCGGCCGCCACCAGCCAGTAGCCGCCGCCGTCGCCGTCGACGGCCATCCCCACGACCGCCCGGTTGAGGAGCGTCCCCCCGGTCGATCCCCGGAACGGGGCGTCGCCGAAGGCGAAGATGCCCCCGTCGGCCGCCACCAGCCAGTAGCCGCCCCCGTCGGGCATCGCCGCCATGCCCGCGATCGGCTGGTCGAGCGGCCGTCCGCCCATCGAACCCCAGAACGCCGCGTCGCCGTAGGCGAACACCCCACCGTCGGCCGCCACCAGCCAGTAGCCGCCGCCGTCGGGGCTGACTGCCATGCCTACGATCGGGCTGACCAGGCTGAGCGAGCCGGCGGACCCGAAGAAGGCGGCGGCGCCGTAGGCGAAGACGCCTCCGTCCGCCCCGACCAGCCAGTAGCCGCCGCCGTCGGGGGTGGCCGCCATGCCCACGATCGGGGCCCGCAGCGGACCGCGAAGGCCCCCGAAGGGCGGCGCCCCGAAGCCGTGGACCGCCCCGTCGGCCCCGACCTCCCAGTAGCCGCCGGTGGCCTGGTCGGTCGCCATGCCCTCGATCGGGCCGACCGGCTGGCCGACCGTTGAGCCGTAGAAGGGCGCCTGGCCGTAGGCGAACAGGCCGCCGTCGCCTGCCACCAATCGGTAGGCGGCGTCGGTGTCGAAGGTCGGACAGGCCTGGGCCAGGGGCTGGAGCGTGGTGCTGGGTCCCGGAATCACCGGGGCGGCCGGGCCCCCCTGGCCGCCGTTGGCGAAGCACAACGGGTCCATGCGCAGGGAGCGGGCCCCGAAGGGGTACCCGACGTTGCCGGCCGTCCACGCCGCGTAGGCCATCCACCACTGCCCGGCGGCGTCCTGGAAGGCCCACTGGCCGCCGGGACCGACCACCGGGCCGGCGGAGGCCAGGATCGGCCGGTCGGTCGGCTTGGCGCACGGCCCGCTTGGCCCGTCGCACACGGCGTAGCCGACACCGTAGGTGGCGTCCATCCAGTTCCCGCCCGAGTAGAACAGGTAGTACGTCCCGTTGGCCAGCACCAGGTCGGGGTTCTCGACCGTGGACTCCCAGCCCTGGTCCGAGGCGATGAGCGCATGCTGCTGGCTCCCGGGCGCCAACGACAGGCCGTCGGGGGCCAGCTGCTCGGACCAGATGACCGCCTGACTCTCGAAGCCCCCCGGGTTCGCCTTCCACAAAAGGTAGGGCGTCCCGTCGGCGTCGAAGAACACGTCGGGGTCGATGTCACCGCCGTAGTACAGGCCGCCGCCCCCGAGCAGGGGCTGGCACACCAGTGGTCCGCCGGCGTCGTTGACATAGGGTCCGGTGACCGCGGGGGCGACCGCCTCGGTCACGCACTCCGCGTCGAGCCACTCGTCGAAGGTGGCGTACAGCATGACCCAGCGCCCGCCGATCTCGGTGACCGTGGGTGCCCACTCGAGGCCCGGGTTGACCCAGCCGGGCTCCTGGGTCAGGGCGCCGGGGGGCGGCACCGCCGACCAGTTCACCAGGTCGGTGGACCAGAACTCCTGGATGTGCCCGTTCACGCCGCCGGTGGTGAAGGCGTAGTACGTCCCGCCCTGGGCGAGGACGTCGGGGTCCGGGGCATCGGCCGCGGTCAGGGGGTTCTGGTAGACGGTCGGCGCCGCCCCCGCCGCCCCCGCTGGCCGGGCCGCCCCCGCCAGCGCCGCGGTGGCCGGGACGCTGAGCGCGATCGCCGCCGCCAGCGTCGACAGCGCGGCGCGGGTCGTCCGGGGTGCCCGTCGACCCCTCGTCGTCACCCGAGCCCGTGCCACGTCCCCGGCCGCCCCCTGGTCGCAGATGGCCCACCAGGCTAAGCGGTCCCCGCCGGCCGGCCGCGGCATCGCCGGACGGCTCCGCGCCCGCAGGGTGGCTAACGGAGCCCGGCGAAGAGGTCGTCTTCGGGCACCGGCGCAGCGGTCCGGTCCTGGATTCGCTGGAACGACTCGCGCCCGAAGACGGTGGCGAAGAGCTCGCGGCCCATGTCGAGGAAGAAGATGTTCTCGGACTGACTCGCGTGGACGGCCAGGCTGTCGTACTTGCGCTCGACCATGGCCGAGCAGTCCACGTACGTCGTGATGAGCTCGTCGGGGGTGCCGAACTCGGGGTCCTCCCCGATGGGCTCGGGTGGCTCGACCCCGTGCTCGCGCAGCAGGTCGGCGAAGCCGCTCAAGAGGGACCGGGGCACACCGGTGTAATAGAGCTTGTCGGGGATGCCGGTCGTCGCCGCCGCGGCGAGGGTGATCCGGTTGGCCTGGATGTGGTCGGGGTGACCGTAGAAGCCGTGCTCGTCGTAGGTGACGACGACCTGGGGCCGATACCGCTCCATCAACGCCGCCAACTTCGCCGCCGCCTCGTCGACCGGCTTGTTCCAGAAGGCGCCCGGTGCCTCGTTCTGCGGCCAGCCGGCCATCCCCGAGTCGTGGTAGCCGAGCAGTTCCAGATGGGTGACCCCGAGGATCCGGCAGCTCGACTCGAGCTCAAGGCGCCGAAGGTCGACGATCTCGGCCTCGTCGTGGCCCGGCTCGCCCGGCTTCACCCCCCCGGGGCCGTCACCGAGCTCGCCGTTGGTGCAAGTGACCAGCACGGTGATGACCCCCTCCTCGGCGTAGCGGGCCAGGACGCCGCCGGTGCTGGAGGCCTCGTCGTCGGGGTGGGCGTGCACGGCCATTAGGGTCAGGCGGCGATCGGGCATGGCCCCGAGCGTAGGGGCGGGCCCCTGTGGATGACGCGGGCCGCGCCGGGGACCCGTTCGGCGCTCAGAGGTGGCTGAAGCCCCCCGCCTCCTCCTTCGTCATCGACACGGTGACCGGGTGCTTGGAGAAGTGGCCGATGGCGGTCTTGATGTCGTCCATCAGGATCGTGGCCAGGTCGCGGCTCACGTCCTGGCGCACCAGGATGCGCTGGATCGAGACGTCGGACACCGATCCGGTCAGGGGGTAGGCCGGCACCTGCCACCCCCGGACCCGCAAGCGGTCGGCCACGTCGTAGAGGGTGTAGCCGGGGTCCTCGTTCTCCTTGATCCGCCAGGCGACGGTCGGGATTCCCTTGGTCGGGTCCCCGTCGCAGAGCAGCTCGAAGGGCCCGAGCGGGAGGATCTCCTTGGCCAGCCACTGGGCCGTGTCGTACGACGAGGTGTGCACGTGGTTGTACCCCTCCTTCCCGAGCCTGATGAACTGGTAGTACTGGGCGACGATCTGGCCGGCCGGCCTCGAGAAGTTGATCTGGAACACCGGCATGTCGCCGCCGAGGTACGTCACGTGGAAGATGAGGTCCTCTGGGAGCTCGGCCGCGTCCCGCCACAGCACCCAGCCGACCCCCAAGGGGGCCAGGCCGAACTTGTGGCCCGACGTGCTGATCGACTTGACCCGCGGGACCCTGAAGTCCCACTCGATCTCGGGCGCGCAGAACGGCGCCAGGAAGGCCCCCGACGCGCCGTCGACGTGGATGTCGATGTCGAGCCCTGTGTCCTCCTGCAACTTGTCGAGGGCCTCGGACAGCTCGAGCACGGGCTCGTAGGCCCCCGTGTAGGTTACCCCGAAGGTGGGGACCACCATGATCGTGTTCTCGTCGACCCGCTTGAGCATCTCCTTGGCGTTCATGTGATAACGCCCCTGGGCCATCGGTACCTCGCGGATCTCGACGTCCCAGTAGCGGGCGAACTTGTGCCAGACCACCTGCACCGGCCCGCACACCATGTTCGGCTTGTCGGTCGGCTTGCCGGCCGCCGCCCGCTTGGCCCGCCACCGCCACTTGGCCGCCATCCCGCCGAGCATGCAGGCCTCCGAGGAGCCGATGGCCGAGCAGCCGACCGGGTTGAGATCGGTCGGTGCATGCCAGAGGTCACCCAGCATGTGAACGCAACGGCGCTCGAGCTCCGCCGTCTGCGGGTACTCGTCCTTGTCGATCATGTTCTTGTCGATCGCGATGTCCATCAGCTTGTGGATCTCGGGCTCCTCCCAGGTCTGGCAGAAGGTGGCCAGGTTCTGCCGGGCGTTCCCCTCCAACAAGAGCTCGTCGGAGATCACCTGGTACGCGTCCTCGTGACGGGTCAGGTAGTCGGGGAACTTGTACCTCGGGATGGCGTGGTGGAGGTCGTGGCTGGCGAAGACCGAGTCCAGGAGCTCGTTGCGAACGGTGTCACGGTTATGCAGCGTCATGGTGGGGCTCCCCCGTCGTCGGTGCCGCGGGCCTCGGGCGGTGATCAGTCTGCACCACCGGGCGGGGGCTCGCCCGGACCGGAGCGGTGGTCGGTCAACCGCAGGGCAGCCTGTCCCACCACGAGGGAACCGGCGGCGGGAGCGCCGACGGCCACGCCCCGGTCGGCGACGCCGCGTGATGGGTCCGGGCCAGGGCGGCGACCGCGGGGAGGAGCCGGTGGCCCAGCCACTCGCCCCCGACCGCCGTGAAGTGGACCCCGTCGCCGCAGCGCATGTCGACCCCGTGCACGTACTGGTCGTAGTGACGGCCGGGCGAGGCAAGGCTCCCGAGGTCGTACACGGTGACGGGTCGGCGCACCGTCGGGCGCGCCGAAACTGCCAGCGCCGCGTCGGGGGCCGAGGGGGGGCGGGCCCGGGCGACGGCGTCGGTGGCCCGGGCCATGCGACCGATGATCTCGTTGTCCAGGGCCACCCGGTCGGGTTCGTCCTCGGGCCACGGGTCCCCGCTCGGCTGCTCGCCGCTGTCGTAGTAGGGGGTGGTCAGCATGACCACCGCCGCGCCACGTGACCCGAGGACGGTGGTGGCCCGTTCGAAGCGCCCGGCCACGTACGAGTCGAACCCCCGCTGGCCCAGGTTGGACCACTGGCCGACCACCTCTTGGTCGAACAGCTCGCCCCGGGCCAGGTAGAGGACGACGTCGGGGTTGTAGTCGTCGACCCAGGTCCGCCACTGGCGAAGCAGGGCGCCCGGGTTGCCGGTGCGACACGGCGTGCCCGGCGCCAGGGTGTACCAGAGCACCTTGATCAGCTGGTCCATCGACACCGAGCAGCCCGGCGCCCCCTCGTTGACCAGCTGGATGCCGTAGCGGGCGGCCTCCTGGTCCAGTCCCACCCCGAGCGAGCCGGCCACCGAGTCGCCCACCAACAGGACCCGGACCGGGTGCCCGGACGCCGTCGCCGCGCCGTTGGAGGCCCCGAGGGTGCTCCCCGTCGCGCTGAGGGGCGGGCGGGAGGCTCCGCCGCCCGACGCCGACGCCGACGCCGTGAGCGGCGGCCCCGGGGGCTCGCTCGGGACCAGCAGGGCCCCGAGGAGGAGGACGGACAGGGCCAGGGCGGCGGCGGCCGGGGCGGCGACTAGGGCCCACCGTCCAGGGAACGCCCCGCGCCGCACCGGCAGCTCGACCAGGTGGTAGGAGGCGGCGGCGATGGCCACGGTGACCGCCACCCGGGCCCCGAAGAGCGGCCAACCGTCCAGGTGGACGCGGCTGCCGGTCATGACGAGCAGCACCGGCCAGTACCAGAGGTAGACGCCGTAGGAGATCCGTCCGAGGGCCCGGACCGGACCCCACCCGAGGGCCAGGGCCACCGGGCTGCGCGGTGCCTGGACGGCCCCGGCCACCACCGCCGCCGCCGCCGCCGAGGCCAGGAGGAACCCCCCGTGGAAGGCCAGGGGCGACGTCTCGGGGACCCGCCACCACAGCAGGGCCGTGACCAGCACGCCGAGCACCGCCACCCCGGCCAGGGCGCCCCGGGCCCGGGCCCCGCGCACCGAGCCCCAGCGGGCGAAGGCGAGGGCGACGGCCGCGCCGACCAGCAGCCCCTGGGCCCGGGTGTCGGTGCCGTAGTAGGCGCGGGTCGGGTCGCTGCCTACCGGGGTGATCACGGCCATGAGGAGGGCCGAGGCCAGCGCGCCCACGATCGAGATCGCCAGGAGCACCTCGAGCCGGCGGGCCCGTTCAGGGGCCCCGGCCGGGCCCCCGGCCCCCTCGTCCACCGATGGTGCCGCGACCGTGACGGCGGCACCGGGCTGCCCGGCCACCGGGATGACCCCGCTCCCTCCGCTCAGGTCGCCCTCGTCGGACCCGGCGGCCGAGTCGTCGACGGCCGGCTCGTCGACGGCCGGGCGCGCCCGGCGGCCCCGCAGTACGGCCAGGACCACGAGGGGCCACACCAGGTAGAACTGCTCTTCGATCGCGAGCGACCAGGTGTGGAGCAAGGGCGACGGCTGGGACACCGCGGTGAAGTAGTTGGCGTGGCCGGCCACGAAGTGCCAGTTGGCGACGTAGAAGGTGGCGGCGACCGCGCTGGCCAGGAGGTGGGTGGTGTTGAGGACCGACGGCCAGAGGGCGACCACGATCCCGATGGCGATGAGCAGCACGAAGAGCGCCGGGAGCAGCCGCCGGGCCCGGCGGGCCCAGAAGCGGCCGAGGGCGACCGTGCCGCTCTCGCGCCACTCGGTCACCAGCAGCGAGGTGATGAGGAACCCGGACAGCACGAAGAAGGCGTCGACGCCGTAGTAGCCGCCCGGGATCCACGAGAAGCCCGAGTGGAAGGCGATCACGGCCAGCACGGCGAAGGCCCGGATCCCGTCGAGCCCGGGCACGTGATGGAAGCGCGGGCCCCTCCCCTGGTCGGCCATGGCCCACCAGGCTAAATCCACCGGACGGGCCCCGGTGCTCGGCAGTAGCGTCGGCATGATGATCACCTTGCAAATTGGCATCCTCGGGGCGGCGCGCATCGCGCCCGCCGCCCTCACCCGGCCGGCCCGCCACGTCCACGGGGTCGAGGTGGCCGCGGTGGCGGCCCGGGACCCCGAGCGGGCCCGGGCCTTCGCCCACAAGCACCACATCGGCCGGACCGTCGCCACCTACGAGCAGCTGGTCACCGACCCCGAGATCGACGCCGTCTACAACCCGCTGCCCAACGGCCTGCACGGCCACTGGACCAAGGCGGCGATCGCCGCCGGCAAGCACGTGCTGTGCGAGAAGCCGTTCACCGCCGACGCCGACGAGGCCCGCGACGTTGCCCGGGCGGCGGCGGGGACCGGTCTGGTCGTGATGGAGGCCTTCCACTACCGCTACCACCCGCTGGCCGCCCGTCTGGAGCAGATCGTCACCGGCGGTGAGCTCGGGACGATCGGGCGCATCGACATCCAGTTCTCGGCCCCGCTGGCCAAGCGGGGGGACATCCGCTACCGACTGGACCTGGCCGGTGGGGCCCAGATGGACATGGGGTGCTACACGGTCAGCCTGCTCCGGCTGCTGGCCGGTCGGGAGCCCCGGGTCGTCAAGGCCAAGGCGAAGCTCTCGTCGCCCGGCGTCGACCGGGCCATGCGGGCGGACTACGAGCTGCCCGGTGGCGGGACCGCCCGGACCCGCTGCTCGATGTTCTCGTCGTCGCTACTGGCGATGCACGCCACGGTCATCGGGGAGAACGGCGAGCTGCGGGTGTTCAACCCCTTCGCCCCCCAGTTCTTCCACCGTCTGACCGTGCGGGCCAACGGGGTCCGCCGGGTCGAGCACCTGACCCGTGAGCCCACCTACAACTTCCAGCTGCGCGCCTTCGCCGACGCGATCGGCGGCGGGACACCGGTGCTCACCCCGCCCGAGGACGCCATCAAGAACATGGCCGTCATCGACGACATCTACCGGGCCGCCGGACTCGAGCCACGCCGGCCGAGCGCCGCCTGACCCGCGGCGCCGGGGGCCTTGGGGTCACCGGGCCAGCGGACCCCTCAACCGACGGCGTGAAGCGGTCGAGGTTAGGGTGCCTCGTGGTGAGCCCACCCGTCGACCCGCTGGACCCCGAGGCGCTCGAGGCGGTGCGGAACGCCGCGCTCATCGAGGCCCAGCGCCTCGGGGCGACCCACGCCGAGGTGCGGGTCGAGCGCATCCGCTCCCAGATGGTCCGCCTGCGCGACGGGGCACTCGAGACGGCGGCCGACGACGAGGAGGTCGGGGTCGGGCTGCGGGTGGTCCACGAGGGGTCGATCGGGTTCGCCGCCACCGCGGCCGCCGGCCCCGACGCGGCCGCCGCCCTGGCCGGCCTGGCGGTGGGTGCGGCCCGGGCGTCGGCGCTGGCCCGCAGAAGCCCGATCGAGCTCGCCGACGAACCGGGCCACGGCAGGGTCGAGTGGTCTTCGGGCCACCGGATCGACCCGGTGACCGTCCCCCTGGCCGACAAGGTGGACCTCCTCGAGAGCTGGAGCCGACGACTTCTCAACGCCGCCGGCATCGACCACGTGGACGTCTCAGTGCTGGCCGTGACCGAGGACAAGCACTACGCCGACCTGGCCGGGACGGTGGCCAACCAGCGACGGGTCCGCGTCCACCCCCAGGTGGAGGCCTTCGCCCTGGACCCCGGGGGCGGGGGCTTCGAGTCGATGCGCACCGTGGCCCCACCGGTCGGGCGCGGCTGGGAGTACCTCCACGGCGAGGGGTGGGACTGGGAGTCCGAGCTGGACCGGGTACCCGAGCTGCTCGCGGCCAAGCTGGCGGCGCCCTCGGTGGAGCCCGGCCCCTACGACCTGGTCGTCGACCCCACCAACCTGTGGCTGACCATCCACGAGTCGATCGGCCACGCCACCGAGCTCGACCGGGCCATGGGCTACGAGGCCGCCTACGCCGGGACCTCGTTCGCCACCTTCGACAAGCTGGGCACCCTGCACTACGGCTCGCCGGTCATGCACGTCACCGGGGACCGCACGGCCGAGCACGGCCTGGCCACCGTGGCGATCGACGACGAGGGGGTCGAGGCCCAGTCCTTCGACCTCGTGCGCGAGGGCGTGCTCACCGGTTATCAGCTCGACCGGTCGATCGCGGCGGTCGCCGGGCTGGGCCGCTCGAACGGCTGCGCCTTCGCCGACTCGCCGCTCCACGTGCCGATCCAGCGGATGGCCAACGTGTCGCTTCAACCGGCGTCGGGCGACGGGCCGAGCACCGACGAGCTGATCGCAGGCGTCGATCGGGGGATCTACATCGTCGGCGACAAGAGCTGGTCCATCGACATGCAGCGATACAACTTCCAGTTCACCGGGCAACGGTTCTTCCGGATCGAGCACGGTCGACTGGCCGGCCAGCTGCGTGACGTGGCCTACCAGGCGACGACCACCGACTTCTGGGGCGCCATGGAAGCGGTGGGCGGTCGGTCGACCTACCTGCTGGCCGGCGCGTTCAACTGCGGCAAGGGCCAACCCGGCCAGGTGGCCCCGGTCAGCCACGGCTGCCCGTCGGCCCTGGTGCGCGGGGTGAACGTGCTCAACGCCCGGGCCGAGGCCGGCCGATGAGCGCGAGCGCCGGCGCCCGCGGCCTTCCCCCCGCCGACGTGGTGGTCGAGGCCGCCCTCCGGGCGGCCGGGGGTGCCGACTGCGCGGTCATCGTGGAGGAGGCGAGCGAGGCCGAAGTGCGCTTCGCCAACAACACCACGACCACCAACGGGGTCCGGCGCTCGCGCCGGGTCACCGTCATCAGCTTCTGGGAGGTCGACGGGGGCGTCGCGGCCGGCGTAGCCCGTCGCTCGGGCGATGTGGACCCGGTCGACCTGGTGCGAGCGGCCGAGGCCGACGCCGCCGGGTCCCCGGCCGCCGAGGACGCCGCCCCCCTCGTCGGCGGGTCGGCCGACGGCGACTTCGGTGACCCACCGGGCTCGACCGACCTGTCGGTGCTCGAGGGGGTGCTGGGCGAACTGGGCGGTGCCTTCGGCCGGGCCGAGCAGGCCGACCGGGTGCTGGCCGGGTTCGCCGAGCACGCGGTGTCCACCCTCTACCTCGGGAGCTCGACCGGGCTCCGGCAACGCCACACCCAGCCGACCGGTGCCCTGCACCTGGTGGCCCGGAGCACCGACGGCACCCGCTCGGCCTGGGCCGGGGCCGGGACCCCGGACTTCGCCGACGTGACCGTGGACGAGATGGAGGAACGTCTGGCCCGGCGCCTCGGGTGGGCCGGACGGCGGATCGACCTCGAGGCCGGCCGTTACGAGGTGCTCCTCCCGCCCGAGGCGGTGGCCGACCTGATGGTCGACCTGGTCGAGTCGGCCTCCCTGCAGGACGCCGAGGACGGCCGGAGCGTCTTCTCCAAGCCCAGTGGGGCCACCAAGGTCGGCGAGGAGCTCTCGCCCATGCCCTTCGAGCTGCGCAGCGACCCGTACGAGGCCCCGCTCGGGTGCGCGCCGTTCCTGGCCGTCGGAGCCTCGGGCCCCGATGTGTCGGTCTTCGACAACGGGCTGGCGCTCGAACGCACCGCCTGGATCTCGGGGGGCCGTCTCAACCGGCTCCGCTCGCATCGGGCCGGGGCCGAGCGATCGGGGGTCCCGGTGGCCCCGCCGATCGACAACCTGGTGCTGGAGCTGCCCGGGGCGGCGGGCTCCCTCGACGACCTCGTGGCCCGGACCGGACGCGGCCTCCTCCTCACCTGCCTGTGGTACATCCGCGAGGTCGATCCCACCACCCTGCTCCTGACCGGGCTCACCCGCGACGGCGTCTACGTGGTGGAGGACGGCGAGGTGACCGGGGCGGCCAACAACTTCCGGTTCAACGAGAGCCCGGTCGACCTGCTGGCCCGGGCGTCGGAGGCCGGGGCCACCCGTCGGGCACTCGGACGCGAGTTCGGTGAGTGGGTCAACCGGACCGCCATGCCGCCCCTGCGCATCCCCGACTTCAACATGAGCTCGGTCAGCCAGGCCAGCTGACCACAGTCACGGCGGGCAAGGGCCGGTCGCCGCCGACCGCGGTGCTGCGAGTCGGCCGGGGGGCCACGTCGTCGACCTGACCCGGCGCCGACCTGGAGCCCGACCAGGGCCAGGCGGTGACGGGCCCCGGTAGCGTGCTGGCGATGGCCGTCCGCCTGGACCACGACGCGTTGGCGGCCCACATCGGGGCCACCTGGGAGCGCGACGTGCTCCCCGCCCTGTCCGAGTACACCACCGTCGAGTGCCTCTCCCCGGCCTTCGCACCGGACTGGGCGGTCACCGGCGAGCTGCGGCGGGCGGCCGACCTCCTCGCGGCCTGGTGCGCGGCCCGCCCGGTGCCCGGGCTGCGGGCCGAGGTGGTGCAAGCCCCGGGCCTCACCCCGGTGCTGGTGGTCGAGGCCCCGGCCGTCGCCGGCGTCACCGGCACGGTCCTGGTCTACGGCCACCTGGACAAGCAGCCCCCCCAGGGGGCGTGGCGGGAGGGCCTGGGCCCCTACCGCCCGGTGCGGCGGGGCGACCTGTTGTTCGGCCGGGGGACGGCCGACGACGGGTACTCGGTGTTCGCCGCGTTGAGCGCGCTGGAGGCCCTGGCGGCGGGCGCCGCCCCACGCCCCCGGGTGGTTGTGCTCATCGAGGGCAGCGAGGAGAGCGGCAGCCCGCACCTCCCCGAGTACCTCGAGCGGCTGGCGCCGCGGGTGGGCCGACCCGACTTGGTGGTGTGCCTCGATTCGGGCTGCCTCACCTACGACCGGCTGTGGCTCACCGACTCGCTGCGCGGGAACCTGGTGGCCGACATCCGGGTCGACGTGCTGACCGAGGGCGTGCACAGCGGTCTGGCCGGAGGCATCGTGCCCTCGTCGTTCCGGTTGCTGCGCCGGCTGCTCTCCCGGATCGAGGACGAGGCCACCGGGCGCATCCTCCTGCCCGAGCTCGTGGCCGAGATCGCGGCGGGCCACGGGGCCAACCTCGAGGCGGTGGCGGCGGAGTTCCCCGGGGCGGTGGGCGTGGACCTCCCGACCGTCCCGGGACTGGTCCTGGAGCAATCGAGCGACGCCGAGCGGCTGGTCGCCAAGGCCTGGGCCCCCGCCCTGGCCGTGACCGGCATCGCCGGCATCCCCCCGGTGGGCGACGCCGGCAACGTGCTCCGTCCCTCCACCCAGGCCAAGGTCTCCCTGCGCCTGCCGCCCACCGTCGACGCCGCGGCGGCCGGCGAGGCCCTGGTCCGGGCCCTCACGGCCGACCCGCCGTCGGGGGCGCGGGTCACCGTCGAGCTCGACACCCCGGCCGACGGCTGGGTGGCACCCGACCCCGAGCCCTGGGTGGCCGCCGCCCTGGAGGAGTCGTCGCGGGCGACCTTCGGGAGGCCGCCATCGGGCTACGGCGAGGGGGGCACCATCCCGTTCCTGGCCGAGCTGGGCCGGCGCTACCCGGGCACGCCGCTGGTGGCGACCGGTGTCCTCGGGCCGGGGAGCAACGCCCACGGCCCCAACGAGGCGCTGCACCTGCCAATGGCCCGGGCCGTGTCCGCGGCCGTCGCCCACCTGGTGGCCGCGGCGGCCGACCGGCCCTGACGCGGCGACGCCGGGTCCTCGGTCCCCTCGCCCCCCTGCCGCGCCGATTCGCCGGCCCGCCGGCCCGACGGCCCGTCGGCCTCCCGGCAACCGGGCGCCGCTTCGCTACGCTCGCAGCGACGTCAGGTTCAAAGGGACCGGCGCAGGGGGTGCGCAGATGGGGTGGGAGTTCTCCACCGAGCCCGAGTTCCAGGAGAAGCTGAACTGGATCGACGCCTTCGTCCGCGACGAGGTCGAGCCGATCGACCTGCTGTGGGGGGGCAAGGCGTTCCACCCGCTCGACGACACGCTCCGCAAGATCGTCGACCCGCTCAAGCAGGAGGTGCACGACCGGGGCCTGTGGGCCTGCCACCTCGGCCCCGAGCTCGGCGGTCAGGGCTTCGGACAGGTGAAGCTCTCCCTCATGAACGAGATCCTCGGCCGCTCGGGGTGGGCGCCGATCGTGTTCGGGACCCAGGCCCCCGACACCGGCAACGCCGAGATCATCGCCCACTACGGGACCGACGAGCAGAAGGAGCGTTACCTTCGGCCTCTGCTCGACGGTGAGATCTTCTCGTGCTACTCGATGACCGAGCCCCAGGGTGGCTCGGACCCCTCCCTCTTCGAGACCACCGCCCGGCGGGACGGCGACGAATGGGTGATTAGCGGGTGGAAGTTCTTCTCCTCCAACGCCCGCACGTCCTCATTCCTGATCGTGATGGCCATCACCAACCCCGACACCGACGTCTACCGGGGGATGTCGATGTTCCTGGTGCCGACGGACGCCCCCGGGGTCGAGATCGTCCGCAACATCGGGCTCATGGGCGAGGAGGCCGGCCACGAGGGGATGCACGCCCTCATCCACTACGACGAAGTGCGGGTGCCCGACGAGAACCTGCTGGGCGGCGAGGGCCAGGCCTTCGCCATCGCCCAGACCCGGCTGGGCGGAGGCCGGGTCCACCACGCCATGCGGACGGTGGGCATGGCCCAGCGGGCCCTCGACATGCTGTGCGAGCGGGCGGTGAGCCGCCGGACCAGGGACGGGGTGCTGGCCGACAAACAGAGCGTGCGGGACTACGTGGCCGACTCCTACATCGAGCTCACCCAGTTCCGCCTCTACGTGCTCTACGTGGCCTGGACGATCGACCAGGCCGGCGACTATCGGGCCGTCCGTCACGACATCGCCGCCATCAAGGTCCTCACCCCCCAGGTGCTGCACAACGCGGCCCAGCGCGCCATCCAGGTGCACGGGGCGCTGGGGGTCTCCAACGAGATGCCCCTGGGCGCCATGTGGATGGCCGCCCCGATCATGGGGCTAGTCGACGGGCCCACCGAGGTCCACCGGTCCACGGTCGGGCGTCAGGTCCTCAAGCGTTACCAGCCGGTCGGGGGACTGTGGCCGACCCAGCACACGCCGACGAGGGTGGCCGCCGCCCGGGAGAAGTTCGCGCAGTACCTCGAGCACGAGGTGGGGAACCTGTGAGCGATGGTCGGGCTGCTGACGGCACCGCCGGCGATGGCGAGGGCGGGGACGTCCACAGCGAGATCGACACCGATCGCCTCGGGCACTGGATGGACGAACAGGGACTGCCCGGCAAGGGCGAGACCCTCACCAGCCGCTTCATCACCGGCGGTGCGTCCAACGAGCTGTTCGAGCTGTCCCGGGGCGGGCAAACGATGGCGCTGCGGCGGCCGCCGGCGGTGGTGCCCAAGGGCCGCAACGAGACGATGCTGCGCGAGTACCGGCTGCTCGCCGCCCTGGCCGGCACCGACGTGCCGCACGCCCGGGCCATCGCCGGCTGCGACGATTCGTCGGTCATCGGCGGCTGCTTCTACCTGATGGAGTTCGTCGACGGCTGGTCGCCGATCCAGGAGGGCACGACGTGGCCGGCCCCGTTCGACACCGACCGCGACGCCCGTCGGGGGCTGGCTTTCGAGCTGGTGGACGGGATCGCCAGGCTCTCGAGGGTGGACTGGCAGGCGCGCGGCCTCGAGGGGTTCGGCCACCCCGAAGGGTTCCACGAGCGCCAGGTCGACCGCTGGCTGGCCCACCTGGGCGCCTTCGAGTTCCGGCCGATCCCCGGGATCGACGAGGCGGCGACGTGGCTGCGCGCCCACAAGCCCCGCACCTACGTGCCCGGCATCATGCACGGCGACTACCAGTTCGCCAACGTCATGTACCGCCACAGGGCCCCGGCCCGCCTGGCCGCCATCGTCGACTGGGAGATGGCGACGGTCGGCGATCCTTTGCTCGACCTCGGATGGGTGATCAACGGCTGGCCCGACGAGACGGCCATGGAGTCCGGGCAGGGCGCGGTGAGCTACGTCGACTACACCGGCATGCCGTCTCGTGTCGAGCTCCTCAGCTACTACGAGCGCGAGAGCGGCCGGCCGGTCGACGAGATCGACTACTACGTGATTCTGGCCCGCTTCAAGCTGGCCATCGTGCTGGAGGGAGGCTACGCACGGGTGGTGAATGGCGAGGCCGACAACCCCAAGATGCAGATGTTCGGCGACGTGGTCCTCGACATGGCGTCCAAGGCGGCCGACCTGGCCGCCACCACGACCTTGCGGTGACGACCCCCGCCGAACGGTTCGACCTGAGCGGCCGGGTGGCCCTGGTGACCGGCGGGAGCCGGGGACTGGGGCGGGCCATGGCCCTGGGGCTGGCCGACGCCGGGGCCGACGTGGTCGTGGCCAGCCGCAAGCTGGACGCCTGCCGGGCGGTGGCGGCCGAGATCGAGGCCAAGGGGCGGCGCGCCCTGGCCGTCGCCACCCACGTCGGGCACTGGGACGAGCTCGAGCCCCTGGTGGACACCGCCTGGGCGACCATGGGCCACGTCGACGTGCTGGTCAACAACGCCGGGATGTCCCTCCTCTACCCGAGCCTGCCCGAGGTCACCGAGGCCGTCTGGGACAAGGTGGTGGACCTGAACCTGAAGGGCCCCTTCCGCCTGACCGCCCTGGCTGGGGCCCGGATGGCGACGGACCGGGGCGGCTCGGTGATCAACATCTCGAGCACCGGGTCGATCCGTCCTGCGCCCTTCATGCTCCCCTACGACGCCGCCAAGGCGGGGCTCAACGCCCTGACCGTCGGGTTCGCCCACGCCTTCGGGCCGACCGTGCGGGTGAACTGCATCATGGCCGGCCCCTTCCTCACCGACGTGACCGCGGCATGGGACATGGAGCAGTTCGAGGCCGAGGCGGCGAGGCGCCACGCGCTGGGCCGTGGCGGCCAGCCCGACGAGATCGTCGGCGCGGCGATCTACCTGGCGAGCGACGCGTCGAGCTACACGACCGGCGCCGTGCTGCGAGTGGACGGCGGCATCCCCTGATCGAAGCGGCCCGGCCCGCACCGCCCGAACGGACCGCGGGCCGACCGGGTGTCGACGCCCGCCTGAGGTGCGTCGGGCGGCGCGGGCGGGTATGAAGGGGCGACCCGGCCGGCCACGTGGGCGGCCCGACCCCGAGGAGCGCGCGCACCGTGAGCACCACCGCCGAGATCACGATCCCGACCGACGACGGGCCGATGCCGACCTTCGAGGCGTCTCCCGAGGGTCCCCGAGGGGTGGTGGTGGTGATCCAGGAGGCCTTCGGGGTCACGGGCCACATCGAGGACATCGCCCGGCGCCTGTCGGAAGTGGGGTGGCTGGCCGTGGCCCCCGCCCTGTTCCACCGCCAGGGTTCCCCCGTGCTCGGCTACGACGAGTACGACAAGGTGATGCCTCTCATGGGCGAGCTGACCGCCGGGGGGATCGCCACCGATCTTGCCGCCACCTTCGACCACCTCGAAGCGGCCGGCTTCGCGCCCCACCGCACCGGGATCGTCGGCTTCTGCATGGGGGGGACCGTCTCGTTCTACGCCGGCACGCTGCGACCGATCGGCGCCGCCGTCACCTTCTACGGCGGCGGGGTGGCCCAAGGCCGCTTCGGGCTGCCCCCGCTCATCGAGCTGGCCCCCTCCCTGCGAGTCCCGTGGCTCGGCCTCTACGGGGACCTCGACCGGAGCATCCCGGTCGAGGACGTCGAGGCACTGCGCGAGTCGGCCACCCGGGCCCCGGTCGAGACCGAGGTGGTGCGCTACCCCGACGCCGAGCACGGGTTCAACTGCAACGAGCGGGCGGCCTTCAACCCGACGGCGGCCAAGCACGCCTGGCACCGCACGCTCGACTGGTTCGACCGTCACCTCGCCCCTTGAGGGGCGGACCCGAGGCGCCTGTCAGGTCCCCGGGGCGGCGCGCTCGCGCCCGCCCACCGGGGCGGGCTCCGCGAGGCCCCCGGGGGGCCGCACGGTGTAGTCGGCGGGGTGGAAGCGCCGGGTCAGGCGCCGGAACTTGCGGGTGTGGCTCGGCCAGAGGGTCGTGTTCACCCCCCGGTGGTCGAGGTACCAGCTGGTGCAGCCCCCGGTCACCCACATCGTGGGACCCATCTCGTCCTGGAGCACCTTGTTGTAACGGTGGAGCACGGCCGGACGCACGTCGACCGTGCCCACGCCGGGGCGAGCGAGGAAACCGATGGCGTCCACCACGTAGTTGAGCTGGGACTCGATCATGTAGATCATCGAGTTGTGGCCGAGGGTGGTGTTGGGCCCGACCAGCATGAAAAGGTTCGGGTAGCCGGGCACCGTCGAGCCGAGGTAGGCCTCCATGCCGTCACGCCACGTCTCGGAGAGTCGGACCCCGCCCGGGCCCACGATGCGCCTGGCGAAGGACGGCTCGGCCGCCTGGAACCCGGTGCCCAGGATGACGGTGTCTACCTTGCGCTCGCGCCCGTGCTCGTCCACCACGCCGTCGCTGGTGAACCCGCCGACCGCCGCGGTCACCAGCTCCACGTTGGGTCGGGTCAGCGACGGGTAGTAGTCGTCGGAGATGAGCACCCGCTTGCAGCCGATCTCGTAGTCCGGGGTCAGCGCCTCCCGCAGCGCCGGGTCGGTGATCTGCCCGAAGAGGTGGCCCCTGGCGAACCTGCGCAGCAGCTCTCGCTTGCGGACGCTGGTGCCGAGGACGACCGGGCCCATCAGGTACTCCAGCCGCAGGTAGATCCGAAGCCGGGCCGCCTTCTGGGTGATCGGGAGGTGCCGGAAGAGCCAGCGCCGGACCCGCCCGATGTCCCGGTCGTTGCGGGGGATGACCCACGGGGGCGTGCGCTGGTGGAGGTACAGCTTGGCCACGGTCGGCTGGATCTGGGGGACGAACTGGATGGCCGACGCCCCGGTCCCGACCACGGCCACCCGCTCGCCGCGGAGGTCCGCCCCGTGGTCCCAGGCGGCCGAGTGGAAGACGCGGCCGGTGAAGTCCCCCAGACCGGGGAGATCGGGCACCCTGGGCTCGCTGAGCGAGCCGGTGGCCCAGATCAGGATACGGGCGGTGAGCGAACCGGTGGCGGTGCGGACGTGCCAACGCTCGTCGGTCTGGTCGAGGCGGGCCTCGACCACGTCCTGTCTGTACCGGAAATGCCCCCCCACACCGAACCGCTCCACCACGGTCTGCATGTAGGACCAGATCTCGGGTTGGGGGGAGTAGGCCCGGCTCCAGTCCGGGTTGGGAGCGAACGAGAACGAGTAGAGGTGGGAGGGGACGTCACAGGCCGCCCCCGGGTAGGTGTTGTCCCGCCACGTCCCGCCGACGTCGGCGCCCCGGTCGAGCACGACGAAGTCCTCGATGCCCATCGAGCGGAGCTTGATGGCCGTACCGACGCCCGAGAACCCCCCGCCCACCACGGCGATGTCGACGGCCGCCGGCAGATCCGTCTCCTCGTTCACCACTCCCTCCCGCTGCCCGGGCCGGCGTCGCGGCCGGGCGGCACAACCCTATCCTCGCATCCGCCGGGTTCGGGCCGGCGCTCCGCCGGGCTGCCGGGCCGGACGGCCCGGCCGAGCGCTCGATAGGGTGGGAGCCGACCGGGGGGTCAGACGACGACCTTCAAGGAGGGGAGGGCCCTGTGGTGGACCAGCAGGTGTCGGCCGTACCCGAGGGCGACTACGACCCGTTCGAGGCGTTCGACGACGTGATCGGCGGCGACGTCCGGGACCCGTATCCCGACTTCGCCGACAGGCGACGGAACCAGCCGGTGTGGCAGGGCAGCTTCATGAACCACGAGCTGCTGCCCGAGGGCATCGAGGTCGGCGACGACTGGATCGTCTTCCGCTACGACGACTGCTCACGCATCCTCCGTGACGCCAAGACCTTCAGTTCGGCCGGTTACGACGCCACCATCGGCATGGTGATGGGCCACATGATCCTGGGCATGGACGAGCCCGAACACCGCCAGAACCGGAACCTCGTGGCCGAGGCCTTCCGCGAGCGCTCGCTGGCCCGGTGGGAGCCCGAGTTCATCGCGCCCATCTGCAACGAGCTGATCGACCGCTTCATCGACCGGGGCGAGGCCGACCTCGTGCGAGAGCTCACCTTCGAGTTCCCGGTGCGGGTGATCGCCCGGCTCCTCGGCCTGCCCGAGGAGGACTTCCCGCGGTTCCAGCGCTGGTCGATCGAGCTGATCGGCCTCGGGGCCGACATCGACAGGGGCCTGGCCGCCTCCGAGAGCCTGAAGGCGTACTTCGCCGGCGTGGTCGCCGACCGGCGACGCCAGCCTCGCGACGACGTGATCAGCGACCTGGTGACGGCCGAGATCGCAGGGGAGAAGCTCGACGACGAGGCGATCTTCGCCTTCCTGCGGCTGCTGCTGCCGGCCGGCGCCGAGACCACGTACCGCTCCTCGGGCAACCTCCTCTACCTGCTGCTCACGCACCCCGACCAGCTGGAGGCCGTGACCAAGGACCGGTCGCTGCTGCCCCAGGCCATCGAGGAGGGCCTGCGCTTCGAGCCGCCCCTCTTGACCATCAATCGCACGGCGACTCGGGACGTGGAGGTCGCCGGGGTCACCATCCCGGCCGGCGGCAGCGTGACGCCGTGCCTGGGGTCGGCCAACCACGACGAGACCCGGTGGGAGGAGGCCGAGCGCTTCGACATCTTCCGGGCGCCGCTCCCCCATCTGGCCTTCGCCCACGGGCCTCACATGTGCCTGGGGATGCACCTGGCCCGGCTCGAGACCCGGGTGGTCATCGGCGCCGTACTGGACCGCCTGCGCGACATCCGGCTCGACCCGGGCGACCGCGACCCGCACATCCACGGGTTGATCTTCCGCTCGCCCACCTCGCTGCCGGTCCGCTTCCAGCCCGCCTGACCGCCGGGCCCCGTCGGTCGCTGCCCGGGTCCGGTTCTCAGGGGCCGGGTCCGGTCTCAGGGGCCTGTCACGCACTCAGGGGAGCGTCACGCACACCAGTTGCGTGGTCCCCGCCTGGCACGGAGGGAACGCGTCCACGTCCACGTACCACTTGTCGTCGACCTGGCGGGTGGGGACATACCCCTGCTGCGCGCCGTCGATCTCGTTGGAGCACGAGGCTCCCGAGTACAGCCCCGAGCAGACCAGCAGGTTGACGTTCTTATCGGGGCCGTCGCCCACCTCGCTGGTGATGGCGAACGACAACTGGGTCTGCTTGAAGCCCCCGGTGATCGGGACCTGCCCCGGGATCACGTCCGCCTTCATCTGCTGTTGGTTGTGGCTGGCCACGGCGCTCAGGTAGTCCTCGGCGATCGTGGCCGCCGATCGGTGGGGATTGGACTCTCTCAGGTAGAAGAAGGTGCCCGCCGTCGCTCCGGCCGCCACCACGATGATGATCACCGCCCACCAGATCGGGAGGCCACGCCGCCGGCGCCGCCGGGTGAGCTCCGCCCCGGCGTACACGCCTTCCTCGTAGGGCGAGAGCGGCGCGCGCTGGCCGCCGTACCCGCCGGCGGGCGCCGCGACCGGCTGGTCCGCCGGCAGGCCCGTCGACGGTCCGTTGGCCAACTCGACGCCGCCGGACGCGGGCGTGGCGGGCGGGACCGGCCGCTGACGGGGGGTACGGATCTGGGGGATGATCACCGGGGGCGGGGGGGGGATCGGCTGGGGTGCCGGGGCCGCTGCGTCGGCACCCGGATCGCCCCCCCAGAACGACGGCAGCCCGGCGGCTGGGACCTCGGGCTCGGGCACCGGGAGTGCCCCGGGGGGCCCGCTCACGAAGTCGGACCCGGCCTGGCCGGCGCGGGCGGGCGTCGCTGGCCCCGCCGCGGCACGGACCTGGTCGGCCTCCCGGGCCTGATCACGGACCGAGGGGTGCTGCTCAGGCGGGTACCACTTCCCGTCCGAGGCAATCCACCAGCCCGGCCCCTGGGCCACGTCACTCATCGGCGCTCCCCCAAACCCGGGCCGGGAGCCACTCGTCTCCCGGCCACCCGACGCCTCCACCGTACCGGCCAGGAGCCCGTCGAAGCGAGCATGGGCCGGGCGGGCTCAGCTTCGGGGCACATCCTTCCACGCCGGCTCCTTGTCGGTCCGAGGCTCGCCGGGGAGCCCGAGCACCCGCTCGCCCAGGATGTTGCGCATCACCTCGGAGGTCCCCCCCTCGATCGAGTTGGCCCGGACCCGGAGGAAGGCCTTGTGGACGTCGGTGGTCCCGATGGCCACGTGCTCGGGACGGACCATGGGGTACGCCGAGCCGTAGAGCATGCCTTCTGCTCCCAGCAGGTCGATGCACAGGTCGGAGATCCGCTGGTTCTCCTCGGCGTAGGCGAGCTTGGCCACCGAGCCCTCGGGGCCCGGAGTCCCGACCCGGCGCGCCTCGGAGGCCCGGCGATTGGTGAGCTGGGTGACCTCGCTGCGCACCCAGCAGGCCATGAGCCGGTCCCGGAGGGCCGCCGCGTGGGCCGAGGTGTCGCCGTGCCAGCGCTCCTTCCAGATGCGCAGCGCGTCGCGGATGGGACCCTGGCCCCGACGGGACACGGCGCCCCCGATCGACACCCGCTCGTTCATCAGCGTCGTGAGGGCCACCCGCCATCCCTCGCCCACCCCGCCCAGACGGGCCGAGTCGGGGATCCGGACGTCGGCGAAGAAGACTTCGTTGAACTCGGCTTCACCGGTGATCTGGTAGAGCGGACGGACGTCGACGCCCGGGGCGTGCATGTCGACCAGGAAGCAGGTCATGCCCTGATGCTTGGGCAGGTCGGGATCGGTCCGGGCGATGAGCAGGCCGAAGCTCGAGAGGTGCGCCAGGGTGGTCCACACCTTCTGACCGTTGAGCACCCACTCGTCGCCGTCGCGCTCGGCCCGCGACGACAGGCTCGCCACGTCGGAGCCGGCGCCCGGCTCGCTGAACAGCTGGCACCAGATCTCCTCGCAGGAGAACAGGGGCCGGAGATAACGGGCCTTCTGCTCGGGTGTGCCGTGGGCCACCAGGGTCGGCGCCACCATGCCGTAGCCGATGACGTTGCGAAGTCCCGACGCGGTGACGCCGGCGGCGCTCAACCGGTTCGCCACCTGCTGCTGGAGGCTCGGGCTGAGACCGAGGCCCCCGGCCCCCCTGGGGAAGTGCACCCAGGCCAGCCCCAGGTCGAACTGGGCCCCCAGGAAGTCCTTGGTGCTGACCTTGCCGGGCACGGCCTCGGCCAGCAGCTGGTCGACCAGCACGTCCACCTCGGCCCGCACGTCGGGGGCCGTCTCCGTGGTTGCCATCAGGATGCTCCTCCCATCGCCCGGGTGGCCCCGGGCCGCTCGGGCTCAGGGGTCGGCCGACCCGTCGCCACTCCCCTCGGCCGACCCGTCGCCACTCCCCTCGGTCGGCGGTTCGCCGCCCTGGAGATCCCGGCGGGCGATCACGTGGAGGTCGATGCCCGACTCGGCCGTGTACCGCAGGATCTTCCTAATCACCGAGCCCTTGGTGAGCTCCTGCCAGCGGCTCCGCCGGGTGGCCCCGATGACGATCTGGGTGACGTGGTGCTGTTCGGCGAACTCGAAGACCTTCTGGGCCGGGTCGTCGCCCCGGATCTCGAACCACTCGCCGCCGACGTCCTCCGCCAGCCGGCGGATGGCGTCCAGGGCCTGGGCCGCCCGCTCTCCGTGCTGGTCCTCGTTCTTGACGTGCACCACCAGGAGGTCGCCCTTGGTGCGCTGGGCCAGGCGGGCGGCGCGGCGCACGACGCCGTCGCTCCCGGGGGCGCCGGTCACCGCCACCATGATGCGCTCGGAGGTGTCCCAGAAGGCTCCCGGTCGCTCGTTGCGCAGGTAGCGGAGGAGCTCCTCCTCGGTCTCGTCGGCGACGAAACGCAGCGCCAGCTCCCGCAGCGCGACGAGGTTCTCGGTCTTGAAGAACCCGGACAGCGCCCCGGGCACCTTGTCGCTTGGGTAGATGTTGCCGTGCAGCATCCGCCGCCGGAGCTGGTCGGCCGAGGAGTCGATCAGCTCGACCTGGTCGGCCTTGCGCACGACCCAGTCCGGAACCCGCTCGCGGATCTTGACCCCGGTGATCTCCTCCACTGCGTCGGCCACGCTCTCGAGGTGCTGGATGTTGACCGTGCTCACGACCCCGATCCCGGCGTCGAGCAGGTCCAGCACGTCCTCCCAGCGCTTCGGGTGGGGGCCCGACCCCGGGACGTTGGTGTGCGCCAATTCGTCGACGAGGACGACCTCGGGGCGCCGCTCGAGCACCGCGGCGAGGTCCATCTCCTCGAACGTGGTTCCCCGGTACTCCACCACCTTGCGGGGCGCCACCTCGAGATCACGGATCAGCTCGGCCGTGTGGATCCTGCCGTGGGTCTCGACGAACCCCACCACCACATCGGCCCCGCGGTTGTGGCGGCGCCAGCCCTCATCCAGCATGGCGCAGGTCTTGCCGACCCCGGCGGCCGACCCCAGGTAGATGCGGAACTTGCCCGCCGGGCGGACCGCCTGGCGCGATTCCTCGTCGACCACCGCCGGGACGTCGCTCACCGCCCTATTGTGCCGGACGCCGGGCCGGGCGGCGAAGACGACCCGGTCCGCCGAGCCGCGGAGCGTGCTCGGGGGGGTGGGGCGGGCGGCCTCTACACTCTCCCGTCGGACAGCCCGACGGGAGAGTGTCGATGACCTCGGTGCGCAGGAGTCTTGCAGGGGCGCTGGTCGCCCTCGCCGGCGTGGCCGTGCTCACGGCGGCCATGCTGCCGCTGCGCCCCCATCTCTCGGTGGCCACGGCCGGGCTGGTCCTGGTGGTCCCGGTCGTCCTGGGCGTGGCCATCGGCGGCCTCGTCGCCGGCGGGGTGGCCGTGGTCCTGGGCTTCGTGGCCTACGACCTCTTCTTCATCCCGCCCTACAACTCGCTCTCGGTCGACAACGGGCAGAACTGGACCGCCCTGGTGGTCTACGTGGCCGTGATGCTGGTCGTGGCCCGGGTGGTGGCGACCCTGCAGCAGGCCCGGGCCCAGGCCCGGCGGCGGGAGGAGGAGACCCGGCGCCTCTACCTCCTGTCCGACCTTCTGATCGGCGACCAACTCCTGCCCGATCTCCTCGAGCGGATCGCCTCGACCATCGAGCAGGCCTTCCGGCCCCGGTGGGTGGCGGTCCTCCTCCCCGAAGGCGACGCCCTGGTCGTCGCCGCAGTGGCCGGGACGCCGCTGTCGAGCGAGGAGCGTCGACGCCTCTCCCCCCCGCCCGGGCAACTCCAAAGTCTGCGCACGGGCCGGAGCGACGACCAGATCATCCGGATCGCACTGAGCGCCCGCGACCGCCCGGTCGGGCTGCTGGCTCTCTCGGGGGCCTCGCCCGACGCCCACGAGTGGGAGCTGCTCCGCACCTACACCAACCAGGCGGCCCTGGCCCTCGAACGCAGCCAACTGCGCCGCCAGGCCATGCGGACCGAGCTGCTGGAGGAGGTCGACCGATGGCGCGACGCCATGATGGGCGCCGTCTCCCACGACCTGCGGACCCCGCTGGCGTCGATCAAGGCGGCAGTCTCCACCCTGCGCGGCGACGGAAGCGGGCTCGACCAGGCCGACCGGGCCGAGCTCCTCGAGATGATCGAGCGCCAGGCCGACAACCTCGACCGACTGGTGGCCAACCTGCTCGACATGACCCGCATCCAGTCCGGCGCCCTCGAGCTGCGCCGCGAGGTGGTCCCGGTGGCCGACGTGGTGGAGGACGCCGTCCACGCCATGGCGAACGAGGTGGCACCCGTCCACGTCGCGGCCGAGCTCCCGGGCGACCTGCCGCCGGTCGACGTCGACCAGGTGCTCATGGTCCAGGTCTTGGCCAATCTCCTGGAGAACGCGGCGCGCTACTCGCCCGAGGGCCAACCCATCGAGGTCGGGGCCTCCACCCGCAACGGCCTGGTGGAGGTGGTGGTGCGCGACCACGGCCCGGGGGTCCTGCCCGCCGACCGGGAGCGGGTCTTCCACATGTTCAACCAGGTGAGCGGCAGCGGGAGGGCGGGGCTCGGCCTCACGATCGCCAAGGCCTTCGTGGAGGCACACGGCCAGACCATCCACGTCGGCGACACGCCGGGCGGAGGTGCCGAGTTCACCTTCACCATGCCCCGGGCGGTCCTGCCACCCGACGCGGTCGCGTGAGGAGCGCGACGCCGTGGCGCGCATTCTGCTGATCGACGACGACGCCTCCCTGCTCCGCGCCCTGCGCATCGGCCTCGGGGCCCGCGGCTACGACGTGGTCGTCGCCCGCACCGGTGCCGAGGGCGTCACTCAGGCGTCGCTGACCTCCCCCGACGTGGTGGTGCTCGACCTCGGGCTCCCAGACGTCGACGGGATCGAGGTCTGCCGGCGGCTGCGCAGCTGGAGCCAGGTGCCAATCATCGTGCTGTCGGCGGCAGGATCCGAGGACCGCAAGGTGGCGGCGCTCGACGGCGGGGCCGACGACTACGTGACCAAGCCGTTCGGGATGGCCGAGCTGGAGGCCCGCCTCCGGGTGGCCCTGCGCCGGGTCGCCGCCGGGGTCGGTCCGGACGAGCCGACCGAGATCACCGTCGGGCGGATCCAGGTCGACCTGGTCCACCACATGGCCCGCCTCGACGGCGTCCCCCTCGACCTCACCGGCCGGGAGTTCGACCTCCTCGCCTACCTCGCCCGCCACGCCGGCAAGGTGTGTACCCACCAGATGATCCTGCGCGAGGTCTGGGGGTCCGCGTACGGGACCGAGTCACACTACCTCCGGGTCTATGCCCACCGCCTCCGACGCAAGCTGGGCCAGGCCGGGGGCCTGCTGCGGACCCAGCCGGGCATCGGCTACCAGCTGCTGGAGGAGGAGCCCGACCGGCCCAGATCCGATGGCCGGTCGAACTGATAGATCGGATTGAGCAGCACCCGGCGGCCGTGCTCGTCGACGACGGTTCCCTCCACGGTGACCAACGCCCCGGGCACGACGCCGGGCACGGCGTGGCGACCCAGCCACCGCAGCGAGATGCTGCCCGTCCGGTCCTCCAGCACCGCCTCCACACTGCGACCGTGGCGCTGGCGGCACTCCACCCGTTCCAGCCGGCCCGACAGCACCGCCCGGCTGCGGGGCACCGCCCGATCCACCCTGCGGGCCACCGGCCGGCCCCCCCCACGTCTCGGCCCCCGACGGAGGCCGGGTGCTCATCGAAGCTTGGCCAACGCCTCGTTCAAGGAGAGGACGTTGATGTACGGCGAGCCCAGGAACCCCCACTCGGCACCCTGGGTCTGACTGGCGATCAGCTGGCGCAGCCGAGACGGCGAGATGCCGGTCGCTCCAGCGACCATCGGGATCTGCGCCAGGGCGTCGGCCGAGCTGATGTCGGGGTCGAGGCCGCTGCCCGAGGTGGTCACCAGGTCGGGCGTGGGGTTCACCCCAAGCTTGTGCCAGTAGGCCACCAGCTGCTGGGTGTTGGCCAGCAGGACCTTGGATCGCGGTCCGAGGTTGGTGGCCGCCGATTCGCCGCTGATCCCGTTGGCCACCAGCGGGTTGTCCCCGCCCGGCACCACGGGAGTGGCCTTTGGGTTGGCGGCGTAGGGCCCGGTGTCGTCGGGGCGGCCGTGGAAGAACTTGGTGCTGGTCCAGTTCTGGCCGATCAGGGCCGAGCCGGAGCTGTTGGCGTTGATCGAACCGTCGGCCTGGTGCTTGAAGAACAGCTGGGAGACACCCACCCCGACCAGGGGATAGAGGATGCCGAAGAGCACGAAGGCGATAACCGCCAGGATGACCGAGCGGCGGATGTGGGTGAACATCAGTTGGCCTCCATCAGTAGGCGTGGAGCGCGGTGATGATCAGGTCGATCAGCTTGATCCCGAAGAAGGGCAGGATGATCCCGCCCACGCCGTAGATCCAGACGTTGCGGCGCAGGATCGCCGCCGCGCTGGCCGGGCGGAACTTCACCCCCCGCAGGGCGAGGGGGATCAGGGCCACGATGATCAGCGCGTTGAAGATGACCGCCGACAGCACGGCGCTGGTCTGGCTGTGCAGGTGCATCACGTTGAGGGACTTCAGCTGAGGGTAGGTGGCGATGAAGATCACCGGGATGATGGCGAAGTACTTGGCCACGTCGTTGGCGATGGAGAAGGTCGTCAACGAGCCCCGGGTGATGAGGAGCTGCTTGCCGATCTCGACCACGTCGATGAGCTTGGTCGGGTTCGAGTCCAGGTCGACCATGTTCCCGGCCTCCTTGGCGGCCGTCGTCCCGGTGTTCATGGCCACGCCCACGTCGGCCTGGGCCAGGGCGGGAGCGTCGTTGGTGCCGTCGCCGGTCATGGCGACGAGCTTGCCCCCCTCCTGCTCGGACCTGATCAGCTCCATCTTGGTCTCGGGCGTCGCCTCCGCCAGGTAGTCGTCCACCCCGGCCTCCTGGGCGATGGCCGCCGCGGTGAGCGGGTTGTCCCCGGTGATCATCACGGTGCGGATGCCCATGCCCCGCATCTCGGCGAACTTCTCCTGGATGCCCTGCTTGACAACGTCCTTCAGCTCGATCACCCCGATGATCTCGGGACCGTCGGCCACCGTGAGCGGGGTGGACCCGGCCCGGGCGATGTCGTCGACGACCTCGTCGAGCTCGGGCGGGGGCGTGCCCCCCTGGGCGGTGGACCAGGCCTTGACCGACTCGGCCGCACCTTTGCGGATCTCGCGGCCGTCGACGTCGAGTCCGGACATCCGGGTGGTGGCGGTGAATGGGACGAAGGTGTGGTCCCCGGTGAGCTCGCGCTCGCGGATGCCGAACCGCTCCTTGGCCAGGACCACGATCGAGCGGCCCTCGGAGGTCTCGTCGGCCAGCGAGGCCAGTTGGGCGGTGTCGGCCAGCTCCTGCTCGGTGTGCCTGCCGACCGGGAAGAAGCCCGAGGTCATGCGGTTGCCGAGGGTGATGGTGCCCGTCTTGTCCAGAAGCAGGGTCTGGACGTCCCCGGCCGCCTCGACCGCCCGTCCGCTCATAGCCAGCACGTTGCGCTGCACCAGGCGGTCCATGCCGGCGATGCCGATGGCCGAGAGGAGCGCCCCGATGGTGGTCGGGATCAGGCAGACCAGCAGGGAGACCAGGATCACGACCGACACCGTCGCCCCGGCGTAGTGCCCGAAGGGCTGGAGGACCACCACCACCGGCAGAAAGACGATGGTGAGGACGGCCAGCAGGATGGTCAGGGCGATCTCGTTCGGCGTCTTCTGCCGGTTGGCCCCCTCCACCAGACCGATCATCCGGTCCAAGAAGGTCTGGCCCCTCTCGGCCGTGATGCGGACGACGATGCGGTCCGGATGCGGACGACGATGCGGTCCGAGAGCACCTTGGTGCCGCCGGTCACGGCCGAGCGGTCGCCTCCGGACTCGCGGATCACCGGGGCCGACTCCCCGGTGATCGCCGACTCGTCCACCGAGGCCACCCCCTCGATGATCTCGCCGTCGGACGGGATGGCGTCGCCCGCCTCGCACACCACGAGGTCGCCCTTGGCCAGCTCGGCCGCGGCCACCCGCTCCTCGCTCCCGTCGGGGCGCAGCCGCCGCGCCTCGGTCTCCGAGCGCATGCGGCGAAGGGTGTCGGCCTGGGCCTTGCCCCGGCCCTCGGCCATGGCCTCGGCGAAGTTGGCGAAGACCACGGTCAGGAACAGCCAGACGGTGATCGACCAGGCGAACACGCTCGGGTGGCTGACGGCCTCGATGAACGTGATCACCGTGCCGATCAGCACCACGAACATGACCGGGTTCTTCACCTGGACCCGGGGATCCAGCTTCTTGAACGACCCGGCCAGCGCGCCGAGCAGGATCTCGCGGTCGAAGAGGCCCCTGGACTCGGCCACACCGTGGGCCTGGACCGGGGCGGCGGTGGCGGGGCCGGTGGCCACGGCGGCGGTGGTCGATCCGTCGGTCGTCCCGGTTGCGTCGGACATGTCAGATGGCTCCGTCATTAGAAGAACTGTCCGTGGCTGAGCTGCTCGACGATGGGCCCGAGGGAGACGGCCGGGAAGAAGGTCAGGCCGCCGACGATGATGATCACGCCGAGCAGGAGGCCCACGAACATGGTGTTGTCGGTGCGGAAGGTCCCGAGCGAGGCCGGCACCGCCTTCTTGGCGGCCAGGGCACCCGCCAGGGCCATGGCCGGGATCATGACCCCGAAGCGGCCGATCAGCATGATGATGCCGCCGGTGACGTTGTAGAAGGTGGTGTTCCCGGTCAGGCCGGCGAAGGCCGAGCCGTTGTTGTTCCCCGGCGAGGTGTAGGCGTAGAGGATCTCGGAGAACCCGTGGGGGCCGGCGTTGAGAGGACCGGCTCTCCCGGCGTGGAGTGACACCGCGATGGCGGTGAAGACCAGCACGGCGATCGGCATGACCAGCACCCCAAGGCCCGCCAGCTTCACCTCCCGGGCCTTGATCTTCTTGCCCAGGTACTCGGGCGTTCGCCCGATCATCAGGCCGCCGATGAAGACGGCGATGATGGCGAAGAGCAGGATCGTGTAGAGGCCGCTGCCCACGCCACCGGGCGCCACCTCCCCCAGCATCATCCCGGTGAGCAGGCCGAAGCCGCCCATCGGGGTGAACGAGTCGTAGGCCGAGTCGGCCGACCCGGTGGAGGTCTGGGTGGAGGCGGTCCCGAACAGGGCCGAGGAGGTGTCGCCGAAACGGACCTTGCCGACGGTGTTGCCGGACGTCTGGTGCACCCCGGCGGCGGCGACGGCCGGGTTCGGCTGGTGCTCGAAGTGGGTGGTCATGCCCACCCAGACGCCGAAGATGATGACCATGGCGGCGAGGACCGCCACCCCCTGGCGGAGCGCCCCGACCATCTTGCCGAACGTGTAGGTGAGGGCGAACGGGATGCTGAGCAGGAGGACGACCGAGAGCAGGTTGGTGAGACCGGTCGGGTTCTCGAAGGGGTGGGCCGAGTTGACGTTGAAGAACCCACCGCCGTTGGTCCCGAGCTGCTTGATGGCCTCCATGAAGGCCACCGGGCCGAGGGCGATGGTCTGGGACGCCCCGTTGAGGGCGTTGTGGATGTGGGCCGGCCCGGCCAGGGTCTCTATCCCGCCCTGGGCCACGAAGACCAGGCCGCTCAGGAAGGCGATGGGCAGAAGGACGTAGAGGGTGCCCCGGACGGTGTCGACCCAGAAGTTGCCCAGCGTCCCGGACTCCTTGCGGGCGAAGCCCCGTATCATGGCGACCGCGGCGGCCAGCCCGACGGCGGCGCTCACGAACTGCTGGACCGTGAGGGCGGTCATCTGGGTGAAGTACGACATCGTCGTCTCGCCGCCGTAGTTCTGCCAGTTGGTGTTGGTGAGGAACGAGGCGGCTGTGTTCCAGCTCAGGGCGGGGGGCACCGCAACCTGATGCTGGGGGTTCCACAGCCCGATGTGGCCCTGGGTCCTCATGATCAGATAGGTGACCAGCATGGACACCCCGGAGAAGATGACCAGGGCGCCGGCGTAGCGCTTCCAGCTCTGCTCCTTCTCCGGGTCGGTGCCGAGCGCCTTGTAGATCGGCCGCTCCAACCAGCGGAGCCACGTCACCCTGCCCTCGTAGACGGCGACCATGTAGGCCCCGAGGTAGCGCCAGGCCACCGCCAGGGCCACCACCAGGACCACGATGGTCCAGAAGAACCCCACCTAGAACCACTCCGGCTTGAACATGGCGATGCCGAGGTAGATGAAGACGAGGATCGAGACCCCGAGAAGGATGCCCTGGACGACGGTCATACCCGCTTCAGCGCCCAGATGAGACCCATCATCGCAGCCACGAAGACCACGATGCCCAGCACTGCGAGGAAATCAGCCG
>Ga0209040_10000228_pt1 | contig 40402 bp, 42 predicted proteins | sample BogFormECP12_OM3_FD_188240 | JGI IMG/M metagenome (GOLD analysis project Ga0209040, IMG submission 188240) | Bog forest soil microbial communities from Calvert Island, British Columbia, Canada - ECP12_OM3 (SPAdes) (version 2) | ecosystem: Environmental > Aquatic > Freshwater > Wetlands > Bog ... | reverse complement strand
TCTGACGGTGTCCTTTCGCGAACGGTTCGTCGAAGCGGACGGGTTCCGCATCCGCTGCATGGAAGCAGGCGAGGGAACGCCGCTCGTGCACCTGCACGGCGCCGGCGGCATGCGACTGACCAAGGCGCACGACCTGCTGAGCCGGCGCTATCGGGTGATCGTGTTCGAGATGCCCGGCTTCGGCCAGTCGCCGGAAAACGCCCGCACCCAGACGGTTTGCGAACTCGGCGAGACGATGGCAACCGCGCTGAGCGCCCTTGGCATCGAACACTTCAATCTGATGGCGACCTCGTTCGGCGCCCGTCCGGCGCTCTGGCTGGCGGTGCGCTGGCCGGAACGTGTGCGCGCTCTGATCCTGGAAGGACCGGCCGCCATCCGGCCGCCGGCTCACAAGCCGCCGTCCGGCACGCCGGACGAGATTGCCCGCATAATCTTCGCCCATCCCGAACGGCTCGGGCCGTTGCCCGCCGCGGACCCAGCCATCCAGGCGAAGCAGCGCGCACTGACCGGGCGGTTGCGAGGGCCCGACCGCGATCCGGACCTCGAGGCGCGCATGCGGAACCTGCAGACGCCCACGCTGGTGCTGTTCGGCGCGCTCGACCGGGCCATGCCGCCGGAGATGGGCCGCCACTACAAGACGTTGCTGCCGAACTGCCACCTCGTCTTCGTGTATGACGCGGGCCATGAGATCGACACCGATCGGCCCGAAGCCTTTGCCGACGTGACGATCGATTACCTCGAACGCCACGAAGCGTTCGTCATCAGCCGCACGGAAACGCTCATCCATCCGTAGCACGCCGCTCAGCCCACGAACGCGCCACCGTTCACGTCCAGGATCGCGCCGGAGAAGTAGCTTGCCGCCGGCGTGCACAGGAATGCGATCGGCCAGGCCAGCTCCTCCGGCCGTCCCATGCGGCCCAGCGGCAATTGCGCCCCCGACGTGAAGCCCGTGGTCATCGGCGTCTGCACCGGCCCGGGCGCCACGCCGTTCACCAACACGCCGCGGTCGATCGCCTGACGCGACAGCCACTTCACTAGAGCATGCACCGCGCCTTTGGACGCCGCATAATCGGGCGGCGTGAAATTCGAGGTACCACCGGTGCGGCCGGCCACCGAGCCGACCAGCACGATCGATCCGCCGCCATGCTCGGCCATGTGGTCGATTGCGGCCGCGGTCAGCGTCAGCGGCACGCGCACGTTGATGTCCATCACGCGATGGAACCGCTCATGCCAGTTGGGGTCGTCGCGCCAGTTGCGACCCTCCAGGATTGCCGCGCAATGCGCGACCGCGTGTACGCGTCCGCCCGTGAACAGCGCCGCGATGAAGGTATCGGAAGTCAGGTCACCCTGCTGCACGGTACACTTGGTGCCGATCCTCGCCACCTCCGCGCGCGCGTCGTCGAGCGGAGCGCGGTCGGTCAGCAGCAGGTCCGCGCCAAGCTGCGCGAGCACGATCGCAGTGGCGCGGCCGATACCGCTGGCGCCACCGGTGACCAGCGCACGCCTTCCCCGCAGGTCCAACGCGGATGGTACTGGGATGCTGCTTTGGCTCATGGCGCATTTCCTCCGGAATCGATGGCGGGTTGACCTGGATCAAAGCGTGTCACGGCCGAAAGGGCCAGCATGCCCGATGATAGGGCGTGCAAGGGGGTGTCAACATGCACGACATGATCGGTAGCGCGGGGATGCTCCGCGGCTGGGTCGCCGTGTGGACCACGCATATGCTGTGGCTGCTTGCGGTGCTGACGGTGTCGGTCGGTGCCACGGCGGTAGCCGAGTTGCTGATCGCTGCGCGCGCTCGTCACGAGTAGGGCAAGCTGGCGCCACTGATGCCAGCCGCAGCGATTGATAGCCGGGATCGCTCCGTCGTGCAGCGCGAACCGGCCGGAGAATGACCATGGTGCTCCATATGACCACACGTTCGTTGACGCTGGCGGGATTGGCAGCGTTGCTCGCCACCGGGCTCGCTGGAGCTGTCGCGGCGCAACCGCCCCCTGGCGGCGGCCCCGGCGGCGGTCCGCCGCATGGCCCGGGGCCAGGGGGTGGCGCTGGGCCAGGGGCTGCGGCTCTGGGCGGATTCATCGGGGGCGTGCTGGGCGGCGCACTCGCTCCGCCGCCCGCATACGCTCCGCCTCCGGTATACGCGCCACAGCCCGCATACCCGCCACAGCCCGCTTACCCGCAACAGCCCGCTTACCCGCAACAGCCATATTCGCAACAACCCTATCCGCAACAAACGTATCCGCAACAACCCTACTACCCCAACCAATACGCGCCACCACCGCCCGTGTATTACGGCCGCTAAGCGAGCGGGGCTGATATCGACTGGTTCTGCGGTTTGCCGATCACGTCATGCGCAGGACCTGCAAAGTCTGGCGACTGCGTTCCAGCCGCTGAATGCGTCGCTCTCACAGGAACAGCAGCGCTCTGCCGCTACATGTTCCACGACGTCGAGATGCGTCGCTCAGCGGGACATCGGCGGGACAGACTCGCTGTTATTGCGACGAGTCGACGACGACCAGGGCATTACCTGCCAGTGGGGTAGGTTGACGCTCCGGTAGCAGGACGCTGCTCAGCTTGGCATCGTCTCGCGACGCCCGCTCATAGTCGGCGTCCAGCACGCCGTGCACATCGAGGAACCGGTTCATCGCTGCCGGTATCCGCACGCAGCCCATCGACGCCGGACGCCCTAGCCGCTGCTCCAGGTAGTCGGGATCCGTGGCATGCATCAGCAGTCGGATGTCGCTCGGATCGTGCTCCACACCCCAGCCTCTGTCGGCGGTCTGCCAGCCGAAGTCCCACACGCGCATCCCCTTCAACCCAAGCCCGCGGATGTGATTTTCGTTGAATGTGCCAAGAGCGCGGTAATCGAGGATGCCATCCGTGTGCAGGAACACGCCGATCGGCGTAATGTAGTAGCCGTGCCGACCGGCCTGCCCGGTCGAGACCTTGCTTCCGCCGATCACCTCCCAGACGGCGTCAGGTTGTGCCAATACGATCCGCAGCTCCTGCACCGCCGGATTGCGATCGACCACGACGAGCAGTTGGGGCCGCTTGATCGCAACGGGCGCCGCGTCGATGGTGGCCTTGGCGCGGCTGATCCGGGCACGGTCGCTGTCCGCGTTATCGGCGGAGTGCCGTGGCACTTCCTTGAGCAGCTCGGCACGCAGCAGCATCACTTCGCGCGCAACGTCGGCCTGCGACATTGTACTTGCTGCGGTCGCCACTGTATCCGGGCGCGCTGGAGACGCGGGCTGAATTGGCGGCCCGCCGCTGCATCCCGCAACCAGTAGCAGCACGCCCAACATCGAACAGGGACCAATACGCATCGTCGGCGACGCTCCTGTGCCGCCAGCAGCGCAAAAGTCGATGCCACAAGGCAGCGCCGGCGGCCTTGATGCGGATCAAACGAGTCATGCGGAAACAGCGGATCAGTCGTCAGGCTTCGGCTGGCATTGCGGACAGTAACAGCTCGTGCGTCCGCCACGCTTGTCGATCGTCAAGGACGCGCCGCAGTGTGGGCAACGGCCGCCGGCGTGGCGTTCGCGCAGCAGGAACTCCTGCGGCAGCTGCTCGGTGAAATTCTCTGCGCCGGCGCCACAATCGATCGCGGTCTGCAGCGTGTGCTTCGTGGCGTTGAACAGTCGGCGACGGGCGCCGGCATCGAGCATGGGCGCGATCACACCGGGATGCAGTCGCGCCTGGAACAGGATCTCGTCGGCATAGATGTTGCCGATCCCTGCAATCCGCGACTGGTCCATGAGGACCACCTTGATCGCCCGCCGCCGGTTCCCCAGTACCGCAGCGAACGCCGTCTCATCATACGCGGAAGCGAGCGCGTCCGGACCGAGATGCTGATCGGCGATGAAGGCCGCGGCGCTGTCGGTCACGCAGACATGGCCGATGCGACGCGGGTTGACAAAGGCCAGCCGCGTGCCGTCGGTGAACTCGATCAGCAGCCGCGTTGAGGGCGGTTCCTTGGCATCGGATGGCACCGCCTGAAGCGAACCGTTGGTGCCGAAATGCATGGCGAGTGTGAGGGAATTCTGGAACTCGGCGAACAGGACCTTGCCGTGGCGTCGGGACCCTGAAATACGTTTGCCCCTCAGCTCGCGCTGCAATGTGTCGGCGGTTGCGCCTTCCAGACTGCCCGGATCGGGGACCTCGACACGCGCAACGACGCGACCGAGCGCGTGCCGGTCCAACACACGCTTGAAGATCTCGACATCGGGCAGTTCGGGCATGGTGCCTCTCCAAGTTTGCCAACCCTGATCCCTGGACTACCATGACCGCAAGCACCCGGAGGACAACGGCATGATCACGAAATTCGACAGCCTGTACGCGGGCGCCGTCGATCTGGACAACGTCGGCTACGGCGGCACGCCGATCAACGACCGGCGCTATTCCAACGAGCATCTCGCCACCGCGCTGGAAAAGGCGCAGTCGATGGCGGTGCTGATGGACGGCCTCGGCTACAACGCGTTCTGGATGGCCGAGCACCATTTCCAGCGCGAGGGCACCGAATGCATCCCCAACGTGCTGCTGATGGCACTTCACCTCACTCACGTCACCCGGAACCTGAAGATCGGCTGCGGGTTCAACATCACGCCGATGTGGCATCCGCTGCGCCTGGCCGAGGACTACGCGATGGCGGACATCCTCAGCAACGGCCGGGTGATCTTCGGCCTCGGCCGCGGCTATCACACACGCGAGGTGGAGACGTTCGGCTCGCCGCTGATCGATCAGGTGGCCAACCGCGAGTTGTACGAAGAGCAGACCGAGATCATCTTCAAGGCGTTCAACAGCGAGTCGTTCAGCCACAAGGGCAAGCACTACACGCTGCCGCCGGAAGTGCCGTATCGCGGCTACACGCTGAAGGAGCTGACATTGGTGCCGCGGCCGATGCGGCTGCCGGTGGAGACCTGGCAGCCGATCCAGGGCGGCAGCGCCCGCGCCCTGGAATTCATGGCCAAGCACGGCATCCAGGGCATGGTCGGCGGCGGCTCGGCCGAGGGCGGTGCCATGCACAAGGTCGTGCTGGGCTGGCAGGAGGCGCACGCCAAGCAGGGCAAGCACATCGAACTCGGCGAGCGGCTGTGCTTCGGCTTCCACTTCTACATGGCCGACAGCAAGGCGGACGGCATCCGTCGTGCGGCGAAATACTACGAAGAGAACATGAAGATGTTCGGCGAACTGCGCCTGGTGCGGGCGATGACGGACGAGCAGATCGAGATCATGCGCGATCCGAAGCGTGCCCCCACCGCCAAGCTGCCGCGCATCGACGACGCGGTGAACGCCGGCGGCTTCCTGACCGGTTCGGCTGCCGAGATCATCGATCAGCTGAAGGCGCTGGAGGCGAAGTATCCGGCGCTGGATCGGATTTCCGTCAGTCTGTCGGTCGGCGTGCCGAAGTCGGAGGCGCTGGAGCAATTGCAGCGCTTCGCCGAGGAGGTGATGCCGGCGTTCAAGAAGGCGAAGGTCCCGGAGCCGGCGCTGGTCAAGTAGCCAGCGATACAAACACGCATTTTACGCTGGAACGCTTCGCCTCCGCAGCCCTCCGCTCATCACGCGCGTCCTTGTCTCACCCAGCGAGTGATGAGACGTAATCCGCACGAGCAAGGTCGACGCGCCCACGGATTGCCAGTTCGGCGATCGCACCGCTTCGGTACTCCGCCACCGGCCGCAGCGTGTTCTCGTCGCGCCGGACGCGCGCACCGCCGCGCACGGTCGATCCGGTGTTGATGGTCGCGAAGAACGCGATCGCGCCGTGCCGCTCCAGCAGCGCCTCGGTGTCGAACGCGAGGACCACCGGCAGCGGCCCGCCCGTTCCGCGCAACCGGATACAGGCGCGGGAAAATGCGTCGCGTCGCCTGGCTTCAGCCCAGAAGAAAACGTGCCGGTCGACATGCCGCCGCCAGAGATCGGGACGCCCGGCAAAGGCGCCGGCGAGGGTCGGCAGCAGCCGATGATCCGGCATCTGCTGCGGCCGCAGCAGCGCGGCGCGGCCATCCCCCGGATCGACGCGGTCGAACGCGTCCCGGTTGGCGCCGCAGCAACGCAACTCGGATGCCGGCAGCAGCCCGGTCTCAGTCAACCATGGACCGGCGCCGTCCGCCTCGATGAAATGCCAGACGCAAGGATACCGAGCGGCGAGACGCGCCGCTCCGTCGTTCAAGCCATCCCCAGCACGTCGATCATCGAATACAGGCCCGGCGGCTTCCCGGCCACCCACAGCGCCGCCCGCACCGCGCCGGTGGCGAAGGCGCGGCGATCGAAGGCGCGATGGGTCAGCGCGATGTGCTCGGTGGCCGCGGCGAAGATCAGCGTGTGTTCGCCCACCACCTGGCCGCCACGTAGCGCGGCAAAGCCGATGTCGCCGGTCGTGCGCGCGCCGGTGTGGCCGTGGCGGCCGCTCTCCATCACGTCGGACAGCGCCACACCGCGGCCCTTGGCGACCGCGCGTCCCATGCCGATCGCCGTGCCCGAGGGCGCGTCCACCTTCTGGCGGTGGTGCATCTCCATGATCTCGGCATCGTAGGCATCGGCCGGCAGCGCGGCGCCCATCCGCTCGGCCAGTGCCAGCACCAGATTGACGCCGGCCGAGAAATTGGACGCATACACCACCGGTACGCTCTTGGCCGCCGCCGCCACGGCCGCCTCGTCCGCCTCGGAGAGGCCCGAGGTGCCGAGGACCCAGGCCTTGCCCGAGGCAGCCATCGCCGCTGCATACGGTCGCGCGATGGCGGCGTTGGTGAAATCGATCACCACGTCGGACGCGGCTGCGAGGGCCGTGATATCGGGCAGCAGCGCCACCCCCTCCGGCGCCGCGTTTCCGGAACCTGGGCGGCCAATGCCACCCACAAGTTCGGCCCCGGCGGCACGCACCTCCTCGACCAGTAGGTAGCCCATTCGTCCACTAACGCCGGCGATGCCGATCCGGACTGCCATGTTTTTCCTCCCCGGACTGCCGGCGCGATCCTGCTTGCGTCCGTCACCAGAAGCAATCGGGCAATATTGGCGTTACTTGCACCCGGCAGATCGCAACAGCCGGGGTGGGCGCGCGGTTTCCGGTCTTCGGCGGCTGGTCGCCGGTCGGATAGCCCGGATCCCCGACCTGCTGGCGCCACGAAATTGGAGATATCTCCAACCATGCGCGGCGGGGCATCACGCTGGGACCGTGCAGTGGCTGGTTCCGGCCATCCCCTTACGCCGCCTCCGCTGCCGCCGGCACGAACGGAATGACCACAACCATTGCCGAGGCCTGGAATTCGGAGAGGTCGGTCGGCGGCGTTGCGCCGTCCTCAATCGAGCGCGGCAGCCGCCCCCCATGCATCGACGCCGACTCCAGCGCGTCCTGCGCCTGCGCCACGATCTGTCGGGCATCATTGGCAGCGGAAATGATTCCGTCCCGGCCAGGGAAGCTGATCCACCAGGAGCCGCCCTCGCCTGCTTCAGCTATCGCGTAGTAGTGCGGCATCGGCCCTCTCCCTATCTCTGCGGCGGCCATTCCCAGCCGGCGGCCCGCGCGATTGATCGAAGCGTGCCGATCGGAATGTCGCCACGATGGTTCGGCACCGGGATGTTGTCATGGTCCGCCTTGATAAACACGATGTGCGATCCCCTGCCCGGCCGCTCCGTCCATCCTTCACGCCGCAGCCGGCTCATGACCTCACGAGCCGTCACGCGCCAAAGCCTTCTGCTTCTCGCAAGCGGCATTCTCGCGATGGCTCACACCCCATTTGAGCCCCTTGCTCCAATCGGTGTCTCCGTTGACAGCCGCATCGCCCGGCTGTTCAAGGGACGAACCCTCACTGTACATGCAGCCCCTGAAGACCTGAGTCCGGGCACCAGAGTTAGCATCGTAGGAAAAACTCGGTGGTGATGTGTACTGCCCGCCAGTCGTCGTGCAATTGCCGAAATTGCCAAAGGCCGAACAGTTCGTAACCGTGGGCGCTTGGTAGCCCGAGCCAATGGTCGCGACGGTCGGGGCCGCTGGAACCTGGGAGTAAGCTGCTGCCAGGCAGCGGCCTTTCGATATCTGGAAATCCGCTTCAGTAGCTCCTGGCTTCACCCAAACAGCCCTTGCGCAACTGGCCAACGCCAGAACGGCGAAGAGAGACAGGAGAGCAGCCCGCACTGATTTCGAACCCCGCAGCTGCTCGTGCGTGGGCGGCATCAACGCCTCCGCGAGCTTCCGAGATCGATGATGCCGGCGGCCATCATGCGGCTGCTATCGCCGCTAAGTCCTGCCGCCCTCGAAGAACTCCTTCACCTTGGAGAAGAACCCCTCGCTCTCCGGACTGCCCTTGCCGTGGCCCTGCGCCTCCGCCTCGAACTCCTCGAGCAGTTCGCGCTGGCGCCGGGTCAGGTTTTGCGGCGTCTCCACCGATACCTGGATGTACATGTCGCCGCGCACCGCGCTACGCAGCACCGAGAAACCCTTGCCGCGCAGCCGGAACTGATCGCCGGTCTGCGTGCCGGGCGGAATCTTCACCTTGGCCTTGCTGCCGTCGATCGCCGGCACTTCGACATCGCCACCCAGCGCCGCCTGGGTCATGCGCAGCGGCACGCGCATGAAGATGTTCGAGCCGTCGCGCTGGAAGATCGGATGCGGGCGAATCGCGACGCGCACGTAGAGATCGCCGGGCGGTGCGCCCTGCCCACCGGCCTCGCCTTCACCCGCCAGCCGGATGCGCGTGCCATCCTCCACGCCCGGCGGGATCGCCACCTGCAGCGTGCGCTCACGTTGCACCGTGCCGGCACCGTGGCAGACCTTGCACGGGTTGCGGATCACCCGGCCCTGGCCATTGCAGGTCGGGCAGGTGCGCTCGATCAGGAAGAACCCCTGCTGCGCTCGCACCTTGCCGGTGCCGCGGCAGGTGGCACAGGTGTCCGCGGATCGCGCCTTGTCCACCGACCCAGTCCCCGCGCAGGCGTCACACACAACGCGCGTAGGCACGCGCAGATTCACCTTGGCGCCGGCAAAGGCTTCGGTCAGTTCGATCTCGGCGGCCTGGCGGATGTCGTTGCCTGCGCGCGTGCGACCTGCCGCGCCGCCGCGACGGCCGCCCATGAAGTCGCCGAACATCTGGTCGAAGATGTCGCCGAGGCCGCCGCTTGCCGAGAAGTCGAAGCCGGCGTTGAACCCGCCCGGCCCATTGCCCTGCTCGAAGGCGGCGTGGCCGTAACGGTCATAGGCGGCGCGCTTCTGGTCATCCTTCAGGATATCGTAAGCCTCATTGACCTCCTTAAACTTCGACTCGGCCTGCTTGTCGCCCGGATTGCGATCGGGATGGAACTGCATGGCGAGCTTGCGATAGGCCTTCTTCAGGTCCTCCGCACCCGCCTCCCGCGCAACACCCAAGGTGGCGTAGAAATCCTGCTTCGCCATTTCAGCCCTTCTCGTTGGCGCTGAACGAGGTCGCGCCCGCCTTCGATGAAGCGCGGGCGCAACTCCTCATGCCGATCGGCCCGTGCCTATCAGGCTGACTTCTTCTTCTTTTCGTCAACTTCCTCGAACTCGGCGTCCACCACCTTCTCGTCCGGCTTGGCTCCGCCGCCGGGCTGGGCGCCGCCGGCCTGCGCGGATGCATCCGCAGCCTGCTCAGCCTGCTGCGCCTTATACATGGCCTCGCCGAGCTTCATCGCCGCCTGGCTGAGACGCTCGGTTGCCTGCTTCAACGCGGCCGCGTCGGTGCCTTCCATGGCGGAGCGCGCGGCGGCGATTGCAGCCTCGGCCTCGCCCTTCTCTTGCGCCGGCAGCTTGTCGCCGTGCTCCTTCAGGTTCTTCTCCACCTGATGGATCAGGCCCTCCGCATGGTTGCGGCTCTCGACGTGCTCGCGGCGCTGCTTATCGGCCTCCGCGTTCGCCTCCGCCTCCTTCACCATGCGCTGGATGTCGGCCTCGGACAGGCCGCCCGACGCCTGGATGCGGATCTGCTGCTCCTTGCCGGTCGCCTTGTCGCGCGCCTGCACCGAGACGATGCCGTTGGCGTCGATGTCGAACGTCACCTCGATCTGTGGCACGCCGCGCGGGGCGGGCGGAATGCCGGTCAGGTCGAAGTTGCCGAGCAGCTTGTTGTCGGCAGCCATTTCGCGTTCGCCCTGGTAGACCTTGATGGTGACCGCGCCCTGGTTGTCGTCGGCGGTGGAGAACACCTGGCTCTTCTTGGTCGGGATCGTGGTGTTGCGCTCGATCAGCCTGGTGAACACGCCGCCCAGAGTCTCGATGCCGAGTGACAGCGGGGTCACGTCGAGCAGCAGCACGTCCTTCACATCGCCGGACAGCACCGCGCCCTGTACCGCGGCACCAATCGCCACCACCTCGTCCGGGTTGACGTTGCGCGCCGGCTCCTTGCCGAAGAAGGTCTTCACCGTGTCGATGACCTTCGGCATGCGGGTCATGCCGCCGACCAGGATCACCTCCTGGATTTCGCCCGCGGTCACGCCGGCGTCCTTCAGCGCGGCACGGCACGGATCGAGCGTCTTGCCGATCAGATCGTCGACCAGGCTCTCGAGCTTCGCGCGGGTCAGCTTCATCACCAGGTGCTTCGGCCCGGATGCGTCGGCGGTGATGAACGGCAGGTTGATCTCGGTCTCCTTGGAGGACGACAGCTCGATCTTCGCCTTCTCGGCGGCTTCCTTCAGCCGCTGCAGCGCTAGCTTGTCGCGGCGCAGGTCGATGCCCTGCTCCTTGCGGAACTCCTCGGCCAGGTAGTCGATCACACGCGCGTCGAAGTCCTCGCCGCCCAGGAAGGTGTCGCCGTTGGTGGACTTCACCTCGAACACGCCGTCGCCGATCTCCAGGATCGAGATGTCGAACGTGCCGCCGCCGAGGTCATAGACCGCGATCGTGCCGGCGTGCTTCTTGTCCATGCCATAGGCGAGCGCGGCGGCGGTCGGCTCGTTAATGATGCGCAGCACGTCGAGGCCGGCGATGCGACCGGCGTCCTTGGTTGCCTGGCGCTGGCTGTCGTTGAAGTAGGCCGGCACGGTGATCACCGCCTGGCTGACCGCCTCGCCGAGATAGGCTTCGGCGGTCTCCTTCATCTTGCCGAGGATGAAGGCGCTGATCTGGCTCGGCGAGTATTTCTCGCCCTTCGCTTCGACCCACGCGTCGCCGTTGTCGCCGCGAACGATCGCATAGGGCACGAGGCCCTTGTCTTTGGCGACCATCGGGTCGTCATAGCGGCGGCCGATCAGGCGCTTGATGGCATAGAGGGTGTTGGAGGGGTTGGTGACTGCCTGGCGCTTGGCCGACTGGCCGACCAGGCGCTCGCCGTTGTCGGCGAAGGCGACCATGGAGGGCGTGGTGCGCGTGCCCTCGCTGTTCTCGATCACCCGAACGTCCTTGCCTTCCATGATGGCGACGCAGGAGTTCGTGGTGCCGAGATCGATGCCGATGACTTTGCTCATGAAGTGGCTCCTTTCAGCGGACGCGAACGGCCCGAAGCACCGCAAGCGTCCCTACGGGGTCTGTATTGCAAGGATGTATGGGGGTGAGGCCGACCGGGCAAGGGGCGGGAGCTGGGATTCTCCTGCGCGGCCGGCACGATCGCATCATGCGGTGGTGTCCAGATTCGCGGCGGCGGTGATCTCGCCGGGAGGCGCCTTGGCGACCACCACCATGGCGGGGCGGAGCAGCCTTCCGTGCAGCGTCCAGGCCGGGGTCCAGGCGTGCATCACGCTACCCGGTGCATGGGCGGCACTCTCCTGCTCGGCCATGGCCTGATGCAGGTTGGGATCGAACGGGGCGCCGGTCGGGTCCTCCCGCTTGATGCCGTTGCGCTCCAGGACGTTGAGGAAGTTGCGCTCGATGCTTTCCAGACCTTCGCGCAGGCGGGCAACGATCTCCGGCTCGCCCCTGGCTGGCGGAGGCAGGCTGTCGAGGCCGCGGCGCAGGTTCTCGGCCGCCTCGGCCACGTCCTGGGCGAATTTCTGCACGGCGTACTGGCGGGTCTCATTCACCTCGCGGTGCGAGCGGGCGCGGACGTTGGCGGTTTCGGCCTCGGCTCGCATCCAGCGGTCCTTCATCTCCTGTAGCTCGGCCTCCAGTTCGGCGATGCGGGCAGCGGCGGCGTGCATCACCTGTTCCGGCGACGGCAGGTCCTGCGAGGCGTTGTTGTTGGCAGGGGGAACGGGGTTCATCGGATCGGTTGCGTTGCTCATGGCGCGATCAGTTAGGGGTAGAATGCGTGGTGGACAAGCGGTCGGATGCAGCGAACAGCGGGACGCGTTCAGCATAGCGGCGAAAGATGAAGCGGCGGTTTACTGTCGTTCGGCCGGAACGCTGACAACGCCACGTCGGCGTGCGCCGCGCCGTATGGCACCCGGCAAGCGCTTGATCGGGTTGGGGGTCAGCCAAGTAGCCGTCCGATCACCCGTGCGGTGTAATCCACCACCGGGATGATCCGGCCATAGTTGATCCGCGTCGGGCCGATCACGCCGATGGCGCCAACGATCCGGCCGCCGTCGCTGCGGGCCGGTGCCACCACCATCGACACGCCCGAGGTGCCGAACAGTCCGCTCTCAGCACCGATGAAGATGCGCACGCCCTCCGACTGTTCCGCCAATTCCAGCAACCGCAGCATGGTCTCCTGCGTTTCCAATCGCTCGAACAGCACCTGGATCGCGGCCAGCCGTTCGATCTGGGTCACGTCGGACAGCAGACGGGCCTGGCCGCGGACGATCAGGCTGCCGGAGCGGCCTTCGCCGGTCCAGGTGGCAAGACCGGCCTCCACGACCATCGCCGAAATTGCGTCGAGCTCGGTCCGGTTGGCCGCCATCTCGGCGGCGACAATCCGGCGGAGTTCGGCGAGCGATCGGCCGGAGAGCCGGGCGTTGAGGTAGTTGCCGGCTCGCTGGAGCGCCGAAGGGGGCAGGCCTGGCGGTGTCTCGACCACCCGGTTCTCGACATGGCCGTCGGCGTTGACCAGGACAACCAGGGCGCGGCCGGAGCCGAGTGGGACGAACTCGATATGGCGGATCGCCCCTTCGGATTTCGGTGCGAGTACGAGGCCGGCGGCCTGGGACAGTCCGGAGAGCATGGAACTGGCTTCGGCCAGCGTGTCCTCCAGGCTGCGGCCCGAGGCGGCCAGGGCAGCGGTGATCGCCTCTCGTTCGTCTTCAGCCAGTTCGCCGAAATGCAGCAGGCCATCGACGAACAGGCGCAGCCCCTGGTCGGTGGGCAGGCGGCCCGCGGAGGTATGGGGGGCAAACAGCAGGCCGGCGTCGGTCAGGTCGGCCATTACGTTGCGGATGGTGGCCGGCGACAGGTTCATCGGCAGGCGGCGAGAGAGCGTTCGACTGCCGACCGGGTCGCCGGTCTCCACGTACTGCTCGACAATCTCGCGCAGGACGGCGGCCGAGCGGGCATCCAGGCCGGGCGGAAGGACTGCTCGGAAGGGAATGCCAGGTTGGTTGCGAGGGCTGTCCATCTTGCTGAATTCCACCGTGTACGTAGGGAGCGCCTGCGTGGCAGTCAATCAGCGGGGCATTATCCTTCGACGGGCTCATTGCCATTTTTGGCATAGGATCACATATGGCATATTCATGCACGGAGGCAAAATGGGTAACGAAGGCCAGCCGATTAGAATGGCCGCCAACGGGCGGCTGAGTATCCCGGCCAAGCAGCGCAAGGCGCTTGGTCTGGAAAAGGGTGGCATCGTGGTCTCGACCGTGGAGAATGGCGAGCTGCGCATCCGCACGGTGAAGGCGGTACTCGATGAGCTGCGCGCACGCCTTGCGCCACATCTCAGGGCCTCCGGCGACACGGTGGATCAATTCATTGCGGATCGACACGCTGAGGCTGATCGAGAAGAGGCAGAATACCAGCAGTGGAAAGCAAGTCGTCGGCAATGACGGCGATTTTGGACGCGTCTGTCGTGCTCGCTTTCTTGCTGGACGAACCTGGACGGGATCTCGCCGAAGAGGTTATCGCCGCCCGAGGGAGCATCTCGACCGTCAATCTGGCCGAAGTGATGAGCCGACTCGTAAGAGATGGCACCGATCCCACGGTGTCGGCCGACGTCTTGCTTGCTCTGCCACTGATCGTGGTCCCAATGGATGCGCACTTGGCCATTGAGACAGGCGCGATGCTCACCCACACGAAGCCATTCGGCCTGTCTCTTGGCGACCGTGCGTGTCTGGCCCTGGCCAAACGGGAGAAGCTGCCAGCGTTGACGGCTGACCGTTCTTGGCTGCGGGCGGCGCCGCTGGTAGGCGTTGAAGTTCGGATAATCCGGTAGGACGCTCAGCCCTGCCGGTACAGCTTCATCGCGTTGTTGAAGAAGAAGTCGCGGCGCTGCTGCTCGGGCAGCAGCATCGGCAGCACCTGGGTCGGGTCGTCGTAGTCCCAGTGCGGATAGTCGGTGGCGAAGATCAGCCGGTCCCAGCCGATCCAGTCGATCGCGTCCAGCACGTGCTCGCGCGGCAGCGGCTCCTCCATCGGCTGGGTGGTCAGCCAGACACTCTCGCGGATGTACTCGGAGGGCGCGCGCTTCAGGTGCGGCGTCTCTGCCTTCAGCCGGTGCCACAGCTTGTCGAGCCGCCAGGCGAGCGGCGGCAGCCACGCGAACCCAGACTCGATCAGCACCAGCCTGAAGTTCGGGATGCGCTCGAACACGCCCTCGATCACCAGGCTGGTAAGGAAGGACTGCGATGACTGGGCGTGGCCGACCATATCTTCGATGTAGAAGGACGGCCAGCCGCTGCCGGTGACCGGATAGCCGCCGAAGCCGAAGGCATGCACGCCGACCGGAAGGCTGGCCGCAGCGGCGGCCTCGTAGATCTTCCAGTATTGCTTCTGGCCAGGTGGATTTGCGGTGCGCGTCACCATCAGCACCTGGACGAAGCGTGGATCGCCAGCCCAGTGCTCGATCTCGGTCACCGCGGCGTCGGCATCCTCGTACGGAACGACGATGGAGCCCTTCAGGCGGGGCTCGATCAGCCATTCGGCCTCGACCCAGCGGTTCATCGCGCTAGCCACGCCGGCACCAAACTCGCGGTTCTGGAAGCTGGCGCCGTTGTCGCCAGTCGGGTTCAGGACGCCGAGCTGGATGTTGTTCTCATCCAGAAGCTGCTTCTGCATGAACGGCAGGCTGCTGCCGGGGCGGCCACCCGGCGGCCAAGCGTCGCGGCGCGAGGCATTCGGCTGGCCCTTCGGATAGGCCGGTCCCGCCTGATACGCCTGGCGCGGGCGCGAGCCAAAAGTCTTCGCCATCTCCACCCAGCGGGCCTCCATGTAGGGGAAGAGGTCCTTGTAGGAATTGCGCTGAGGATGGATGTCGCCGTCAGCAATTGCGAGCTTTGAGGTTGCAGCGGGCTGGACGGTGGGACGGCTGGTGGCCTGGATGTTCATCGGACGGTCTCCGGAGGGCGGGAATGCGTCCCGCAGACTATCTGTCATGATCGTACGCACTGATCCGCGTGACAACCCCCGGGTTGCGGCGATAGCGCTCCGGCCGGTCCACCTGGCGTCAGAACGCGCCCGGCCTCTTTTGGCCCCAGCCGATCGATCCGCAGAGAGGTTGGTAGCTGATCGCTTGTCAACTTCGCGAGCAGACCTCATTGTTTTGCTGGAACGCGCCCACGAAGGTGTGTGGGACGCTCGACAAGCAAGGAGGTGGGCAATGCGACGCGTCAGCAGTACGATCGGAGCCACCATCGCCATCGCTCTCGCCGTGGCGCCCGCGGCGCGAGCGGACCGCATCGTCGGTGTCGAGGACAGCTCGCCGCCCTTCCTGATTGGCTTCACGCCGTTCGACATCACGCTGCCGGAGGGGTCATCGTTCGACTTCGAATCGCTATCGATGCCGATCGGAACCGCCACGTTGCCGTTCTCGAGTGGTCCGTCTTCGGCGAGTTCGTCCGTCGCCCTCACCGACCCGGGGACCGGCCGGATTTCGGACCTTCTCTCCGTGTCGGCCACCCAGACCGGCACAGGCCCGGGAAGCGTCACCTACTCATTCGAGCTCGATTTCGTCTCGACGGGCCCCGGCGGCCCGGTGATCGATCCGCCCGGTGGTTTCGTTACCTATGTGACGGAAACCGGCCGACTGCAGGACGTGAGCGACGCGCTGTTTGCGCCATTCATCGACCGGACCGGTATCACGCCGACCATCGGCTTCCTCGTGCAGTCGGACATCCCCGAGCCCGCAAGCCTCGTCGTCCTCGGCGGTGGGCTGCTAGGACTCGCCGGGGCGCGGCGGCGCAGGCCAAGTTAATACGCATCACGCCTATTGGCGCTCACTAAGCCGACGGAGTTGCTGGAAGCTCAGTCCGTCAGCCGCGCATACGTCTCCCGCGGATTGTCGATCATGATCTTGCGGACGAGTTCGCGTGACAGCCCCTCCGGTAACACCGCATCCCCGTCGAACTGCCAGTGCGGGTAGTCGGTGGAGAACAACAGCATCTCGTCCGATCCCATGTGGTCCATCAGGCGCTGGAACATCTCCGGCGACGGCGGCGCGTCGCAGGGCTGGGTGGTGAGGCGGACGTTGCTGCGCACGATATCGGTGGGCGCGCGGTCTACCCACGGCACCTCCATACGCAAGCCGCGCCAGAATTTGGTCAGGCGCCAGAGATGGGCGGGGAGCCAGGTGAAGCCGGATTCCAGCAGCACAACCTTCAGATCGGGGAACTTGGTGAACACGCCCTCGCAGACCAGCGACGAGAGCGCGGCCTGGAAGGCGGCGGCCTGCGCGGCGTAGTCCTCGGTGTAGTAGGTGGGCCAGCCGAGCGGGGTGACCGGGTGGCGATAGGCGGACCCGGCATGGATGCCGACCGGCAGACCGTGGCGTTCGGCGGCGGCGTAAATCGGCCAGTAGTGGCGCTTGCCCAGCGGGTGGTCGTGCATCACCAGCAGCAGGACCTGCACGAAGCGACGGTCTGAGGCGACGCGGTTGATCTCCTCCACCGCCAGTTCGGGGTTTTGCATCGGCACCACGATGGAGGCGCGCAGGCGCGGTTCCTTATCCAGCCACTCGGCGGCGATCCAGTCGTTCACCGCGCGGGCGAAGCCGGCGCCCATGTCCTCGCTGAAAAGGAGCTGCACGCCGTAGAGGCAGTTGCAGATCGCGATGCTGGTGCCGAACGGCGTGAGCGCGTGGGCGCGAAGCGCGTCGAGGTCGGAGCCGGGCTTGCCGTTGGGCAGGCGCCAGTCGGGACGGGAGGTGAGCGGGGAGTTGGCGGGGTAGGCGATCGACTCGAGCTCGTGTACGCCGCGCTGGATGACGATGTCGCGCCAGTGATCGGAGAGGTAGGGATGGAGGGCGCGGAGGTTGGGCACGGCGGGGTGGATGTCGCAGTCGATGCCGCCTGGTTCGAGGAGAGACATGTGGGGGGTTGTCTCCGGGGGTTTGACGGCGGCGAGGATACGCCGCTTCCCGTCCTATCGTCCATTTAGCCCTCGTCGGCACGACAGCGGCGACTGTCAGCCGTACGGAAGGACGTAAGATGTCGAGCTATGCTAACCACTGAGAGATTGGCGAATTTGTTCGACCTTTTCCTCTGCGCCTTGGTAAGGAACCGCGGAGCAAATACCACGGAGCCGGGGCAATGAAATTGTACGGTTGGCCGGTAATTGACTTGTAGCGACTACATAGAATTCCCATTGATGTGGTTCTCGGTGATCGGCTATGTTGCGGTCGCGCACCGGATGAAACGCAAAGACATAAATGTGCGCCTTTCGCCCAGGATCATCTCTCCAAACGGAGCCTTCATAAAACCCTTTGCTCGCAGCGATACCAAATATCGGCTTGCTAACTGAGTTCTCTGCCGTGACCCATGTTTGCAAAGCTGCCGACTGTTTCACCTCGAGCCGTGTGGAATCTACGTGGACAAAGTCCCAGCCGGACCAATCGCCTGCGCACCACGACCAACCGTTTGGTAGGACCGCCTCGACGATCGCTTCGACAATCATAGAGCGTAGGCTGTTGACGACCAGCGGCCTCCCGAACGCGAGTTCTGTTGCACGGTCAGTGACTTGTATTCTTGTCACGCTCATTGCCTAGCCTCGCACGAACCGCGGCAGCGATCGCCCTACATCGTGCCAATCCTGGACGCCAGGCGCATTGAACATAGCGGTCGTACCATAACCTTTTGCAGACTACGTTTCATTCAGCCGTAATGTCGTTAACGTGGTCTTGTCGCGGACGGGGATAATCGGTCACACGTCTCGCAACCAATTCTCGCAAGCCAGACTGTCGATGCGTGCGAACTCCGCCATGTTGTCGGTAACGATCGTGCATCCAAGCGCGACCGCCTGCGCCGCGATCAGCAGGTCGTTGCCGCCGATCGGTCGGCCGCTCCGTTCCAGCCGCGCGCGGAGGCTGTATCGGCTGACGACTCGAACGGCAGCACATCGAGTGCGCCGAGCACCGCCTCCACCTGCCGCGCCAGCCTTATCGATCCCTTGTTCGCGGCGCCATAGCGCAATTCCGCAGCGACGATGATGCTCGTGCACACCTGCGGCTCACCGACCTCGCGAATGCGGTTGGCAATTCGGCCCTGTGGATTGCGGATCAGATCGGATAAGATGTTGGTATCCAGTAGATACCGCATCAAAGCTCGACGGCCTCATCGAGTGGCGGAAGAGTCGCCAGCAGCGCCAGCAGCGACTTCGGTGGGACGGGCTCGATGATCAGCCGTTCGCCCTCCTTGCGCATGATGGCTTCCTCACCGGGCAGCTCAAATTCGCGAGGAATCCGCACGGCCTGATTGCGGCCGTTCTTGAACAGCTTGACGTGGCGTACGGGGAGCACAGGCGACGTGACTGGCATATGCCATATCACATGCTAGATTGACGACCATCGTCCACTTTTCCCCGCTGCCTTGAACTCGCTGATCCAAGGCATTAGGTTGGTCTGGTCTAGCCAGGACTGCCCTATGCCCATCGGCAACATGCTAGAAGCCAAATCCAGCCTATCCCGCCTCGTCGCGGCGGTTGAAACAGGCGCCGAGACGGAGATCATCATCGCTCGGAACGGTCGGCCGGCCGCCAAACTGGTGGCGATCAGGCCGCCCCAGACCGGCAAGCGGATCGGGATCGCCAAAGGCAAGTTCGTCGTGCCAGACACGATCGACGCCGATGAAGCCGCCATCACCGCGCTGTTCACCGGCAGCGCCGAGTGAGGCTGCTGCTCGATACGCACGTCGCACTCTGGGCGATAGTGGACGATACCAGGCTGCCCGCCGAGGCAGCCGAGCCGATCGCCGATCCCGCAAACGAAGTGTTCGTCAGTATGGCAAGCCTTTGGGAGATCGCGATCAAGTATGCGCTCGCCCCCGGCAAGCCGAACGACGTGCCTATCTCCGCGCGCGAGGCGCTCGGCTACCTTCTCGCCGCCGGCTATGTGCTGCTGGACATCGCACCCGGCCACGCCGTCGCGATCGAAGGACTGCCGATGCTGCATGCCGATCCGTTCGACCGCATCCTGATCGCCCAGGCGTTGACAGTGCCGCTCCGCCTGCTCACGCATGATGTCCGAGCAGCGCGATATAGCGATACAGTCATCATGGTTTGACATTCGCGCCGGCGCTCTTGCCGTCCGATCGCTCAGCCGTAGGACCTGATTGGACTGTTCATGATCGATCACCCGCTCGACGTGACACGCTCCCGGCGAATCGGACAAAAGCGTTCCCTCATGCCCCCCGCCAGAAAAACCGCCGCCAGCGACAGCTTCAACGAGATCGCCTCGGTCCGCATCGAGCTGCAAGACAGCGAGCCGCTGATCTGGCGCCAGATCGAGGTGCCGACATCGATCACGCTCAAGGTTCTGCACGATGTCATCCAGATCGTCATGGGCTGGTTCGACTATCACCTCTGGGAGTTCACCATCGGCAGGCAGCGATACGGATTGCCGATGGACGAGGATTGGGGCAGCGAGCCGCGCATCGAGGCCACCAAGGTCCGCCTGCGCGACGTGCTGAAGCAACGCAAGACGACCATCGACTACCTCTACGACTTCGGCGATTCCTGGGAGCTTCGGCTCACCGTCACCGATGTCCGTGCCGGCGAGCCAGGCCTCTCCTACCCGTGCTATGTCGCCGGTGAACACAATGCACCGCCGGAGGATTGCGGCGGCATTCCGGGGTTCTATGAGTTGCTCGACGCCATCGCCGATCCCCGCCATCCCAGCCATGCCGAAGCCAAGGAATGGCTGGATGACTACGACCGCAACGACATCGACACGCTGTCAATCGGATATGCCCTCGCCCGTATCGCGAACCGGCGCAACTCGGCGCGGACACGTCTCGCGAAGAGCCGGCAGCAAGGACCAGGTGCCTGAACCGTCGCGTGGGCCGCGTTCCTTTCAGAACCGCGCCATCCCCGGGGGCAGACCGAACAGCACGCGCCCGACCGGTTCCAAATTGGCCGGCATGCTCACCGCGACATGCTGCCCTGCCGCGTGGATGTCGCGCAGGCATCGGTCCAGCCGGCCGCTCTGGAACAATGCCGCGCCGCCCGCCGTCTGATACATCAGATCGACCACCTGGATCGCGCTCTGCGTTGCATGGCACGCCGCCAGCCGCACCGCTGCCCGCGCGCGCAGCGAGATCGGACGGCCCGCCACGGCGTCCTCCCACATCCTCCCCAGCTCACCGAACAGATACGCCCGCCCCGCGCCCAGCAGCGCCTCGGCACGCGCCAGATCGGCCTGCGCCAGCGGCTTGTCGCGCAGGACGGTGGACGAGCCCGCGGTCTTCTTCTCCGCGCCGATCTCGATTAGTGCCTCGATCGCGGCGCGTGCGATGCCCAGCGCGACTGTGGCGATGCAACTGACGAACGTACTGGTCATCGGCACCGCATAGAGCGGATCAGGGCGGCGCGGCGGTGGCTGAAAGTCCACCAGCGGGATTGTGTGCTGCTCAGGAACAAACAGGTCGGTCACCTGGAAATCGTTGCTGCCGGTAGCGCGCAGGCCGCCGACGTGCCAGATGTCGAACACTTCCACATCGGCGCGCGGGAACAGACACAGCCGGAATTCCGGGCCATCTCCCGTGATGCAGTTTCCCAGCACCCAGTCGCCGTAGCCGATGAAACTGCCGTAACTCCAGCGCCCGCTCACCCGGTAGCCACCCGGTGCGGCCATCGCCTTGCCGGTGGGGTTCAGGGTTCCGACCAGCACACCCATGCCGGTGCCGAAGATGGTCCGCGCGACGTCCTCTTCCAGCGCCCCGCTCAGGCGGGCATAACCGGCGGGAATGACGGTGCACCAGCCCAGCGACCCGTCTTGGCGCGACAGTTCCTCGATCACTGCGAGGAATTCGAGCGGCGCCAGCTCCGCGCCACCAATCGCGCGTGGCAGCCACATGCGGAACAGGTTCGCGGCGTACAATTGATCGACCAGCCTACGTGGAAGTTGACGGTCCCGGTCGAACTGGTCGCGCAGCTCCACCACGCTCGGCTCCAGCCGCCGGGCGGCGGCGAGAAATTCAGTTTCCGTCATAAGACCCCATCCTCTCGGCCGTTGTCAGTCATCCGATAACGTGATGCTCTAGCCAAACGACGGAGGAATCCAATGAAAGCATTGACCCAGGTCCAGGTGGACTCCTACCGCCACGACGGCTTCCTCTTCCCCATCCCCGCGCTCACGCCCGACGAAGTCGCCACCTGCCTCGCCGGTCTCCACCGGCTGGAGGCCGAGTTGGGCTACCCGGTCGCCGAGGCGGACGTGAAGTGGCGTTCCCACGCCTATGCCCACTCGCCCTGGTTCAACGACCTGACCCGCCACCCTCGCATCCTGGACGCCATCGAGGACGTGATCGGCCCCAACATCCTGGTCTGGACCAGCACTTTCTTCATCAAGGAGCCGCACTCCCCCACCTTCGCTGCCTGGCACCAGGACGGCACCTATTTTGGCCTGGAGCCGAAGGAGCAGGTCTGCGCCTGGGTCGCGCTGACCGATGCCAGCCGCGAGGCTGGCTGCATGGAGCAACTCTCCAGCCGAGGCGCGCCCCGCCAGTATCATCACGCCGCCCTGGGCCTCGCCAACAGCATCAATCGCGCTGGCCAGACGATCATGGAGCCGTTCGACCAGTCGAACCCGGTGGCAATGGCGCTGCCCGCCGGCTCCTTCTCGCTGCACCACGAACTGGCGGTGCACCGTTCCGCTCCGAACCACGCCGCGCATCGCCGGATCGGTATCGGGCTGAACTACATCCCGACCGATGTCCGGGTGGACGGACCGGTCCGCTGCTGCGCGATGCTGGTGCGCGGCGAGGATCGCTACGGGCACTTCGACCTGATCGACCCGCCGACGGCCGAACGCAATCCCGCCGCACTCGCCGTGCATCAGCGGGTCAGTGACCGCTACCGCGCGAACTATAACGAGCAGGTCCGGCGCCACGCGACGCAGTTCGCGCCGGCAGGCGCGTAGCCGTGGCAGAATCCCCCTCACGCACATTCAAATTCGCCGCCATCGGCCTCGATCACCGGCACATTTACGAAATGGCCGGTCGCCTGCTCGAACTCGGCTGCGAGTGCGTCGGCTACTGGACCGACGGCGAGCCGCAGCCGCTGGCCGGATTCACCCAGCGCTACCCGCACATCCCGCGCGTCACCGACAAGCGCCGCCTGCTGGAAGACCCCGCGGTGAAGCTGTTCCTCACCGCAGCGATCAACTGCGACCGTGCCGCGATTGCCATCGAGGCGATGCGCCACGGCAAGGACGTGATGAGCGACAAGCCGGGCTGCACCACCGCCGAGCAGCTCGCCGAGCTGCGGCGCACGGTGGCCGAGACCGGTCGCATCTGGTCGGTCAACTACTCGGAACGGTTCGAGGTCCCCGCCGTGACCCGTGCGATCGAGCTGGTCAACGCCGGCGCGATCGGCCGCGTCGTGCAGACCGTGGGGCTCGGACCGCACCGGCTGAACCGCCATCTGCGACCGGCCTGGTTCTTCCAGCGTGACAAATATGGTGGGGTGCTGTGCGACATCGCCAGCCACCAGGTTGAGCAGTTCCTCACCTTCACCGGCTCGACCGATGCCGAGATCGTCGCTTCATCGGTCGGCAACTTCGCCAATCCCGCTGATCCGGGGCTGGAGGATTTCGGCGAGATGCTGCTGCGCGGCGATCGCGGCCAGGGCTACATCCGCGTCGATTGGTACACGCCGGATGGCGTGGCCAACTGGGGCGACGGAAGGCTCACCATCCTCGGCACCGACGGCTATATCGAGCTGCGCAAGTACGTCGACATCGCCGGTCGGCCCGGCACCGACCATCTGTTCCTGGTCGACAACAAGGAGACTCGTTACATCGACTGCAGCGATGCCGGCCTGCCCTACGCCGCGAACCTGATCGCCGATGTGCTCGACCGTACCGAGCGTGCCATGCCGCAGGCCCATTGCTTCAAGGTCATGGAGCTGGCGCTGAAAGCCGCGGCCACGGCCGCCCGGCTGGGCAACCTGCGATGAGCCGGCAGTTCCGCGTCGCCGTGATCGGGGCCGGCATCGGTGCTGCCCATGTCGAAGCCTACCGCGCGAATGCTGGGCTTTATCAGGTGGCGGTGGTCTGCGATCTGGACGCTGCGCGCGCAAACAAGGTTGCAGCCACGGCGGGCGCCGCGGTGGAGACCTCGTATGATGCGGTGCTGGCGCGCGACGACATCGATCTGGTCGATATCTGCCTGCCGCCCACCTTGCACCTCGAGACGATCGAACTGGCGCTGCAATCGGGCCGGCACGTGGTGTGCGAGAAGCCGCTGGTCGGTTCGCTACGCGAAGTGGAGCGCATCCAGCGCGCCGCCGAGGCTGCCGGTCGCGCCGTGGTACCGATCTACCAGTACCGTTATGGCAACGGATTGGCGCGGCTGCGCCACCTCATCGCCGCCGAGGTCACCGGCAAGCCGCTGGTCGCCAGCATCGAGACGCACTGGAACCGACTGCCGGACTACTACGCGGTGCCGTGGCGCGGCCGGAAGGCGACCGAACTGGGCGGCGCGATCATCGGCCACGCCATCCACGCGCACGACCTTCTGACCTTCACGCTGGGACCGGTTCGCCGCGTGTTCGCCAGGCTGGCCACCAGGGCCAATGCGATCGAAACCGAGGACTGCGCCGCGATCTGCCTGGAAATGGAATCGGGCGCGCTGGTCACGTCATCGGTGACGCTTGGCGCGGCGGAGGAGCTGACCAGGTTCCGCCTCTGCTTCGCCGACCTGACGGCGGCAAGTCCTGGCGTACCCCCGTATCGCCCGGCCGAAGGCGACTGGCGCTTCGTCACACGCGGAACACGCCAGCAGGCTGACGTCGACGCGGCCTTGCAGGGCTTCACGCCGCGGCTGGAAAGCTTCGCCGGCCTGTTCGAAGCGTTGCATCCGGCATTGGACGGGACCGCTCCCTGGCCGCTGACCGTGCAGGACGCGTATCGCTCGCTCGAACTGGTCTCGGCAATTTATTATAGCTCCGCCACCAACACTGCGGTGGAATTGCCGCTGCCGTCGGATCATCCGGTGCGCGACGGCTGGGCCGCCTGGCTGCCGTAGCGGTCGCACCACATCGGCCGCCCGAGACCCGGCCTCTCACGGCATGCTGAAGGCTCCTACCTGATCCGCATGGGCAACACCGACGTCCCGGGTGCAGCCAGCGTTCCCGCCAGCGGTCGTCTCGCTGCTCGTTTGGAACCTCGCAGCGTGGTCGAGCCTCCCTGCCCTGACCGCGCTCAGTCCATCAGCGCCTGGTAGACCAACTCCCGGAACACCCGCCGATATGGACCGCTGACCGCGATCGGCACCTGGATCATCTCGATGCCAATCAGCTTTTCCTGCGGATCGACCCAGAAGGTCGTGCCCCAGCTCCCAGTCCAGTAGAACGTGCCAACAGAGGCAGGCGTCGGGTTATGTCCCGCCGCGGTGCGCACCGCCATGCCGAGACCAAAGCCCTGCCCCATCGCCGGGGTCGGCGCGAGGTCGACGAACGTCGCCGCCAATTCGGTAAATCCAACCCCAGGCGGCAAGGCATTGCTGGTCATCAGCGCAACGGTATGCGGAGAGAGCAACCGCACGCCGCCAAACGCGCCGCCGTGCAGCAGCATCTCGCTGAACCGTAGGTAATCGGCGGCGGTGGCAAGGAGGCCGCCGCCACCTGACAGAGCACTCGGCCGTTTCGCGACATCCGGCGTCGGCGGGCGCTTGCCAGTGGCTGCATCAATCTGTGGCTCGGCAACCCGCGAGAGGTCAGCCTCGTGTACATAGAAATCAGTCGCCGGCATGTGCAGCGGCCTGGTGATCCGTTCGGCAATGAAGCGGTCTAAGTCCATGCCGGAGACCACCTCGACAACGCGGCCAAGCACGTCGAACGATAAGCCATATTCCCAGACTTCGCCGGGCTGATGGGCTAGCGGCAGCTTCGAAAGCTTGGTGATTGTCTCGGCCAAGGTATCGCCGGCAGCGAACAAACCAGCGGCGCGATACGCCTGGTGGACGAGGCGATCACCGAAGCTGCCGTAGATGAAGCCGGAGGTATGCCGCATCAGGTCCTGAATCCGCATCACGGTCTGCTGCGGTTCCAACTTGAGCACCGGCTTTCCTGTTGCCGGATCGGTCTGCTCCACACCGACTTTCATCTCGCCAATTTGCGGCAGGTATTTCGCCACTGGCGCGGCCAAATCGAGCCGCCCCTCCTCGACCAGCATCATGGCGGCGACCGCAACGATCGGTTTCGTCATTGAGGCAATCCGAAAAATTGAATCCACGTTCATGGGGATTTGCTTTTCGCGGTCCTGGTAGCCTATCGCCCGGACGTAGGCGATCTGATCCGCGCGGGCGACCAGCAGTACCGCGCCAGGAAGCTCGCCGCGATCGACATATCCCTGATAGACTTCGGTAAGTCGCTGCAACCGCGCCGGGTCGAAGCCCAGTTGTTCAGGATGATCAACTGGCTGCAATTCCTGAGCGGTGGCAAATGTGGCCGATCCGAATACAAACATAACCGCGAGGAGCGTTTTGGTGAGCTGCCGCCCCCCGTCCCAAGATAACCAACATCCCAAACGCGGTTCGGGCACCGATGAGGAACAATAGGCGGCAGCTGCGGGCCATTACCTTGATCTATGTCAAACAGGCGAGGCGCCTCAAAGCGGATGCCGGTGGCACATCATGGTCGAAGCTGGGCACGGCCGCTATTGTCGCTTGGCCTGCACACGTTCAAGGATCGTTCTAATGCGCCCATCCGGCCGCGCCGCCGACGCTCTTCGTCCAATCGCGCTGACCCCCGGCTTTGCGCGCCATGCGGAAGGTTCCTGCCTGATCCGCATGGGCAACACCGAGGTGCTGTGCGCCGCCAGCGTGGAAGGCCGCGTGCCGCCGTTCCTGCGCAACTCCGGCCAGGGCTGGGTGACCGCCGAATACGGCATGCTGCCGCGCGCCACCCATACGCGCGGCGAGCGCGAGGCAGCCCGCGGCAGGCAGTCCGGCCGCACCCAGGAAATCCAGCGCCTGATCGGCCGTGCCCTACGCGCGGTGGTCGATCGCTCGAAGATGGGCGAGGTCACGGTGACGCTCGACTGCGACGTGCTGAACGCCGATGGCGGCACGCGCTGCGCGGCGATCACCGGTGCCTGGGTGGCGCTCAGCCTCGCGTTCCATCACATGCTGCGGATGAACGTGATCAAGACGCTGCCTCTGAACGGGCAGGTCGCCGCGGTCTCCTGCGGCATATCCGCCGGCGAGCCGGTGCTGGACCTTGACTACGCGGAGGACTCGTCGGCCGACGCCGATGCCAACTTCGTGCTGACTGACGCCGGCGGCATCGTGGAGATCCAGGGTACCGCCGAGCGCAGCGCGTTCAGCGAGGCGCAGTTCCTCGGCATGCTCGGCCTCGCGCGCCAGGGTGTCACGGCGCTGTTCGAGGCGCAGCGCGCGGCGGCCGATGGCGCGTAGGCTCGCCGCCGGCGCACGACTGGTGCTGGCGAGCCACAATCCCGGCAAGCTCGCCGAACTGGCCGATCTGCTGCGGCCGCACGCTGTCGCGGTGGTTTCGGCCGGAGAGCTGGGGCTGGCGGAGCCAGGGGAGGATGCGCCCGACTTCGCCGGCAACGCGCGCATCAAGGCGCGCGCCGCGGCGCAGGCAAGCGGGCTGCCGGCGCTGGCCGACGACAGCGGGTTCTGTGTCGCGGCGCTGAACGGCGCACCGGGTGTGCACTCGGCGCGCTGGGCGGGTCCGGGCAAGGACTTCGCCGCCGCCATGACGCGGGTGAACCGCGAGATCGGCGATGCGTCGGACCGGCGCGCCTGGTTCGTCGCGGCGCTGTGCCTCGCCTGGCCGGACGGTCACACCGAGACCTTCGTCGGGCGCGTCGACGGTGCCGCGGTCTGGCCGCCGCGCGGTGGCCAGGGCTTCGGCTACGACCCGATGTTCGTGCCGTCCGGCAGCACGAATACGTTCGGCGAGCTCGATCCGGCCGAGAAGCACACCGTGAGCCACCGGGCGCGCGCGTTCGCCCAGTTCCTGGCCGCGGGTTTTCTCGCGGGGTAGCAGATCAATCAAGTCGTCAGCAGCCTTGCCGTCAGGTCAGCCAGAACAACGGAACCGCAAATCACGCAAAGCACGCGGATAATGTTCGGTAGTACCAGGAGCCCGAAATCTCGACTCTCCGGCCGCCACCCATCGTCATGGCGGGCGAAGCATGTCCCGGCGAAGGCCGAGGCCCGCCATCCACGACTTGCGCTGGCACGTGCGGCAAAGCCGTGGTCGCAGCCGCTGCATAGGATTGTCAGCCCAGGGTTCCCCAGGAAATTATTCTTGACACCGCCACCCATTCCGTGTTCTCCTTCCGTTCATGTCGGCCGCGCCCACCGCTCCTAACCAACCCCCACCAAGCCGCTCCGGCCGCCTGCTCTCGCTCGTCCGCAGGCTCATCGACTACGGCAAGCAACTCGCCGCCACGCTGCGCCAACGCCCCGTCCCCAACGACACCACCGACCTCGTCTGCACCTTCGGCACCGATCATCTCCCGCTGATCCTCGCCCGCATCGCCCAAGGCCTGCATCGCGCCGGCCTGCTCGAGGAAAAGATCGCCCGCGCCGCCGCCCGCCTCGACGCCGAACCCCAGCCCAAACCTGCGCCGACCCCCCGCGCGTCGTTCCGGTCTGAGGCCCAACCGCCGTCGCCTCGGCGCGCCGAGCCACAGCAGCCCACCGACGCGGCGTCCGTGCTCGCCAACCTGCCCACCCCAGACCAGATCGCTGCCATGGTCCGCCGTCAGCCGATTTGCGCCGTCCTCGCCGATATCTGCCGCGATCTCGGCATCGCGCCCAGCCATCCGCTGTGGAGAGAATTGCACCTCGCCATCAACCAATACGGCGGCAATTGGCTCCGCATGGCCATGGAGAGGCTCGATCGCGCCTTCCCGATCGCCGACATCGTCGCCCGGCTCAAAGCCAAACCCGCCGCCCCGCCCGAGCCGGCCGGCACGGGCCCGCCCATCGCCACCCCCGCCTAGCTGACCCGCATCAACCGCAAGCCGCCAAGGGCGCCAGGCAGGCGCGAGGAAAAACCTCGCCCGCTCGGCGCGTACCGTCATGGCTTCGCACATGCCGCAAAGCCGTGGATGCCGACCCGGCTTCGCTCGGGGCAGGCTCTTCGTCGGCATGACGGTGTGGGCATCACCGGTGGGGTCAACACTTCGGGCTTCTGGTATAACTCACAGGGGCGGCAGGATGCCTGACCGCCATAAATCCACTGGACAACAGGTCCCGCTCGCTCTCATCAGCGTGCATCGCGTGCATCTGCGGTTTCATTTGCCGCTCCGCCCGCCGGCAAAATCTTACCAAATCGCGGAGATCACGGCTCCGCGCGCACCGCCGCTACCCGTGCGCCGGTGATCCGTACCAGCTCGGCGGCATTCGTCCGGAACACATGGCTCGGCGAGCCTGCCGCCGCCCAGATCGGATCCAGCGCCAACAGGTCCTGGTCCAACAGCAGCATCGGCGGGCCCAGGTGCCCCACCGGCGCCACGCCGCCGATCGCAAACCCCGTTGTGTGGCGGACCCAGTCGGCGTCCGCCCGCCCCAGTTTCATCCCGAGCGCCGCCTCCGCCTTCGCCTGATCGACCCGGTTGGCGCCGGACGTGATTATCACCGCCGCGCGCATGCCGCAGCGGAACACAATCGACTTCGCGATCTGTGCCACGCTGCATCCCACCGCCGCCGCTGCATCCGCGGCAGTCCGGGTGCCGGCGGGGAACTGGGTGATGGTGTCGGCATGGCCGGCGGCGAGCAACGCCGCGCGCACGCGCTCCACCGAGCCACCGGTTTCGCTGGTGGACATCCTATATCTCCTGCAATGGAACCTCTGGTGCTCTATATCCACTGGCCGTTTTGCTTGGCCAAGTGCCCGTACTGCGACTTCAACTCGCACGTCCGGGAGCGTATCCCGCAGGCGCGTTTCCGCGCCGCACTGCGCCGCGAGCTGGCCTGGGAGGCGGAACGGCTCGGCCGCCGCAAGCTGACCTCGATCTTCTTCGGCGGCGGCACGCCCAGCCTGATGCAGCCCGAGACGGTCGCCGCACTGATCGATGATGCGCGCCGCCGGTTCGAAGCGGCGGATCAGATCGAGATCACACTGGAGGCGAACCCCACCAGCGTGGAAGCGGGGCGGTTCGCGGCTTTCCGCGATGCCGGGGTGAACCGGGTCTCGATCGGCGTGCAGAGCCTGGATCCGGCGGCGTTGCGCATGCTGGGCCGGGAGCACTCCGCGGCGCAGGCGATCGCCGCCCTGGAGACCGCGCGGGCGGTATTCCCGCGCCTCTCATTCGATCTGATCTATGCGCGGCAGGGCCAGACGCTCGAGGCCTGGCGGGCCGAGCTGCGCCAGGCGCTGGCACTGGCGGCGGATCATCTGTCGCTCTACCAGCTCACCATCGAGCCGGGCACCAGGTTCGAGGCCATGCACCGTCGTGGCGAGATCGTGCTGCCCGATCCGGACTCGGCCGCGGCGCTGTACGAGGCGACGGCGGAGGAGGCCGGCCGCTTCGGTCTCTCCGCCTACGAGGTGTCGAACTACGCGGCGCCGGGCGGCGAGAGCCGGCACAACCTCGCCTACTGGCGCTATGACGACTACGCCGGCATCGGACCGGGGGCGCATGGCCGGGTCACACTACCCTCCGAGGCAATGGCGCTGTTCGCCACACGGCGCCACCGCGCCCCCGAGCCATGGGCGGAACGCGTCGAGCGCGATGGTCACGGAACGATCGAACAGGTCCTCCTCGAGCCGACCGAGCGTGCACGGGAAATGCTGCTGATGGGGCTGCGCCTGACCGAGGGCATTGATCCGGTCCGGTTCTCGGCCCGCACCGGCATGCCGCTCCGGGCGGCGCTCGATCCATCGGTGCTGCAACAGGCCCTCGATGAAGACTACCTCGCCTGGCACGGCACCTCGCTGGCCGCTACGCCCGCCGGGCGGCTGCGGCTTGATGCGTTGCTCGCAGCAATCGTGCGGTAGGGCCTACTTGATCTTCCCCATCGCCCGCAGGCCCGCCTCCACCGTCCCCATCAGACCCGTGTACGGCTTCGCCTTCGACAGATCCCGGATCGTGCCCATCCTCTCCGCCACCATCTCGATCGTCACCGGCTCATCCGGATCGAACTGCACGCCTTCGGACTGGAAGTACTGCACCCGCGCGTAATTGCCCGCCGTCGCGCCGATGATCTCGCCGTTGGCGTTGCACTCCTCGCTGCACAGCCACGCCACCGCCGGCGACACCAGCTCGGGCCGCATGAACTTGGCGATGTGCGGGGGAATCAGGTCCTCCGTCATGCGGGTGCGCGCCGAGGGCGAGATCGCGTTGCACAGGATGTTGTACTTCGCGCCTTCCAGCCGCAGCACGTTGATCAGGCCGTTCACCGCCATCTTTGCCGCGCCGTAGTTGCTCTGGCCGAAGTTGCCGACGGTGCCGGAGCCCGACGTGGTGACCACGACGCGGCCATACTGCTGCTTGCGCATGACCGGCCAGGCGGCCTTGGTGCAGTATACCGTGCCCATGAAGTGTACCTGCACGGTGAACTCGAAGTCCTCCATCGACATGTTGTTGAATGCCTTGTCGCGCAGGATGCCGGCGTTGTTCACCAGGATGTCGCAGCGGCCCCACGTGTTCACCGCGGTATCGACGATGTTCTGTGCGCTCTTCATGTCGGCGACGGAATTGTAGTTCGCCACCGCCTGGCCGCCGGCCGCCTTGATCTCGGCCACCACCTTGTCGGCCACTGCGTGCTGGCCGCCGCTGCCGTCCACCGCGCCGCCCGGATCGTTCACCACCACCTTGGCGCCACGGCTCGCCAGTAGCATGGCGTGCGAGCGGCCGAGGCCGGAACCGGCGCCGGTGACGATGGCGACGCGATCGTCGAAGCGGATGGTCATGGATAGGGTCCCTTCTGGTCGGATGATGGTTGCGGGCCTATCCTACTGCCCAGTAACCTCGAGAGGCCACCCATGAGCTATCTGCGCAGCGGCATCTTCCTGGCGCCGTTCCACAACCTGACCGAGAACCCCACGCTCGCGCTGGAGCGCGACATGGAGCTGCTGCAGCATCTCGACAAGCTGAACTACCACGAGGCGTGGATCGGTGAGCACCATTCGGGCGGCTTCGAGATCATCGGCTCGCCGGAGATGTTCATCGCAGCGGCGGCAGAGCGCACGCGGCATATCAGGCTGGGCACCGGCGTGGTGTCGCTGCCCTACCACAATCCGTTCATCCTGGCCGATCGCATGGTGCAGCTCGACCACATGACGCGCGGCCGCGCGATGTTCGGCATCGGGCCCGGTGCGCTGGTGCACGACGCACTGAAGATCGGGGTCAAGGCCGGGGACCAGCGGCGGATGATGAACGAGTCGCTCGACGTGATCGTGCGGCTGCTGCGCGGCGAAAGCGTCACCGAGAAGACCGATTGGTACAATTTGGTGGACGCACAGTTGCAGCTTCCCTGCTACACGCAGCCGACCATGGAGATGGCGGTGGCGGCGGCGCGTTCACCGTCGGGCGCTCTGGCGTCGGGCAGACATTGCATCGGCATGCTGTCGATCGGCGGCACCAGTCCCGAGGCGATGGAAAAGCATACGCTGAACTGGAGTTTGTACGAGGAGCAGGCACGGCTGAACGGGCACGTGCCGGACCGCGCGAAGTGGCGCGTGGTGACGCTCATGCATGTCGCGGAAACGCGCGAGAAGGCGCGGGAGAACGTACGGTTCGGGTTGCACGCTTTCCGCGACTACTTCACCGATGTCGCGACGTTCCCGATCGTACCGGGCGATATCGCCGACCCCTACACGTTCCTGGTGGAAAGCGGTGCCGCGTGCATCGGCACGCCGGACGACGCGATCGCGTATATCGAGAATCTGCTAAAGGGCTCGGGCGGTTTCGGCGCCATCATGGAGCTGGCGCACAACTGGGCCGACTGGGAGGCGACGAAGCGCCACTACGAGCTGATGGCGCGTTACGTGCACCCGCACTTCCAGCGCTCGCGCGAGTTGCGCCGCGTGTCGTATGCGTACGCGCGCGATCACCATGGCGAGTTCATCGGCCAGGCGAGTGCCGCGGTGCAGGCCGAGATCGACAAGCTGGCGGCACGCAAGGCGGCAGAATAGCCGCGACCTACCGGCGCCGCACGGCCTCAGTTATGCGGCCCGCGATCTCCCGCAGGATCGGTGCCGGCGTCGCGAAGTTGAGGCGCGCGAAGCTGGCGTATTGCGCGCCGAAGGTCTCGCCGAAGTTCAGGCCGACGCGCGCGCGGTCCAGGAAGAACTGACCGGCCGGGCATGGCAGTTCAAGCGCGGAACAATCGAGCCAGGCCAGATAGGTCGCCTCGGGCAACCGCATCGTCACGCCCGGCAGCTCGGTGCCGATGGTCTGCGCCAGCCAATCGCGATTCGCCTGCAGGTGCGCGATGATCTCTTCGAGCCAAGGTTGACCGTCGTCCCAGGCCGCGATCGTGGCATCGACGCCGGTGACGCCGGGCGAGCCGAGCAGGCGTGCCGGAATCCGCGCGAAGAAGCGCTGCTTCAACGCGGGCGCGCCGAAGTGCATCACCGCACACCGCAGCGCGGGAATGTTGAAGCTCTTGGTGGCCGAAGTGATGGTGATGGTGCGCGCGGCGATTTCGGGAGAGAGTGACGCCAGCGGAATATGTACGTTGCCGGGATAGACAATGTCCGCATGAATCTCGTCGGACACCACGATCAGGTCATGACGGATGGCGAACGCCGCCACCTCCTCGAGTTCCGCCCGGCTGTAGGCGCGTCCGGTCGGGTTCTGTGGATGACAGAAGATCAGCACGCGCGTGTGCGGATCGAGTGAGGCCTCATAGGCGGCGAGATCGAGCACCCAGCGCGTGCCGTTGTCGCGCATCGGATTGGCGATCAGGCGGCGGCCCGTGTCGTTGATCGCGGCCATGAACGGCGGATAGGACGGCAATTGCAGCAGCACCGCGTCGCCCGGATCGCTGAACGCCATCACCGAGGAGAAGCTGGCCTGCACCAGGTCGCCGATGGGGTGCGCATCCGCGGGATCGGTCTGCCAACCGAAACGGCGCTGCATGCGGCGGGAGAATGCGGCCGCCAGCGCGCCGTCACGCGCGGCGTAGCCGTATTCCTGGTTGCGGACGAGCCGGGCCAGTGCCTCGGTGATCGCCGGTGCCACGCCGAAATCCATGTCCGCAACCCAGGCGGGCAACACGTCTTCCGGGAATTTGTGCCACTTGTTGGTGCGGCGCGCCCGAAGGAATGCAACGTCGAAGTCGGTGGCTGTGTAGGCCATGCGGTCATGCTCCCGTTCCACGCGCGGGCGCTGGATCGGCGCCACCGGAAGGGCATAACACCGGGCGGCGGGTTGAGCGAGCCGGCGGGCGCGACGAAGCGTTGGCAGGATCCAGCTGCGAGGGGCGGACATTTTTATCGAGGAATATGGCGTTCTGTACGCCGAACGTATCGCGCAAAAAATACGCCTGCCGGATGTTCAACGGCCGAAGATCGACGCCGGTCACATGTCGGAAGTCCCGTTCGGCGAACTCCAGCGAAAATACGCCACAGTGGCAGGCAACATCTTGTCAATGTTGCTGTTGTACCGAAGGCTGGCCGCTTTAGGAACCAGCGAGAACTGCCGCAGTTGCGGTGTAGTGAGCCCTGACCTCACACTACCCCATCAGCTCGTCGTTGGCGAAGCAGCTGTCGGCGCGCAGGACTATGTGCACCCCCAGCCAGCGCTGGCGGATCTGCAAGGTCCCCGGGCTTGATGGGGTGGATGGCCCACGTACGGCATCTGAGTGTCAAAGTTGGGCTGTTCGAAAGTCCAACGGCAGGGAGCCACCCATGGCACAGATTAGCAGGATCTGCCCGGATCTGGCGAAGAAGGTGTTCGAGGTGCATGGCGTCGATGCACAGGAAGCGGTGATGCTGATCCTCCATTTACTGGACACTCCCGCAAGGATCGCACCAACATCGGCCTCCGCAAGTTGCAGGCGGGAATCCCGATCGGCTTGGTCAAGATGGGAGATGATCAAGTAGTTCCGAAGTGGGCTTTAGTACAACGCCAGAGAGATAGCTGCCGATACTAGCACCGTCCCAGGCGGAACCGGGCTTAGGCGCCAAAATGGCGGCATAGTTTTCGCTGAGTACGCGGTTGGTTGGGTCAAGACCCGTAACGAGTACTAGACCTGTTGGCGGAGCGTCAAATAGTGTCACCGTAAGATCCCTGCGATAGTGACGTAGGATCGGCACCAGCTTCCAAACATCCCCGGTCCACCACAGCGGATGCCGAGATAAGCTCCGAGTCCTTTGGTCATCCACATTGCGAGTTGCCATGAATGGGTCCAGCGGTACACAATCGTGTAGAACAATGACTGATTTAGCATGGCATGCGCGCTCGGTGTGCACGAAATCTCGTAGCAAGTACTCAAAGAGGTGCATACCATCCAAAAAGGCCAGGTCTATCGGCCCACCAAACAACGCGACGGGATCATAGCTCGCGAAGAAGGAGTCGCTGTTCATTTGGAACATATGGAGCGCTGGCTTGTCGCCGACCGACGGCTTGGAGAGTCGAAATGCTGGGTCAACTGCAATGCTGTGACAGGATGCTAAGTTTAGCGTATCGCCGTTTAGCGTGCCAATTTCTAAGTAAGTCTTCGGTTGGATCGCTTGATGTAGATCACGGAGACAGTCCTGATAGAATTTTCCCTGATGCTCAGGTAGCGAGACCGCGGGCGGCGATTCGGACATCTTGTTCGACTCGGGGCTCGCGGTCACCAACATGGTTTGCAGAGACGGACCTGTACCTGACGCACGACGGATCTCGAGGGCGCTCGCGAGAGTTGGAGTGGGGCGGGGGGATAAGCGCCTGACTAACCGCTGCTCCTCAATGCTGGAGACATAGCGGGGCTCTTCCCGGCGAAACCGCTCCTCGGTCGCGAAGTTCCAAGCGTCGGCGATCTTAGTCAACCCATCCGAAGACCGCTGGCTCAGTTCCGCGGCCTCTAGGCCGACGCCTAGCGGCTCAGCAAACAGCGAGAGGGCCAAGGAGCGGTCTCCCACAATATCTTCGTAACACAGAAGCCGCGCCGTCAGATTATGTTGCTCCAGCATCTTGAGGTTGCTGTTCTCGATATTCGCTACATCTTCGATCCAATGCCTTATGCCGTCTGCGGAATAGTCCGGCACTGAGGGCGCCATCTTATCGGAGGAATGATATCGGCCGGTAGTCACCGCCCGGTATAGCGAGATACCCTGTGCGACGATGTCGTCGCGCCAGAGACAATAGATAAGTGTTGCAGGATCGACTTCATCGAAGAACTCGCGTTCTCCGAAAAGCAAGACGTCTATGGCACGCACCTCCATTCCGAAAACGCCATTGAACGTTTTGCGTTTGCGTTTGAGCATCTTAATCAGTAGCTCGGGCGTCCGCGCATTGGTGGCCTTGACCACATCTCGGACAAAGGCCGGGTTTATGTACTCTTCGGGATATCCCAACTTTTTGGTGGCAGATAGTATTGATGTAAGCCAGCTGCTGCCGGACCGAGGCGTAAAAAAGATGATGTAATTCTTGTCTGACGGCGCGATCGTTGCCATATCCCTGTCCAGTGTCGCCCCATCGACCGGGACGTCCTTGACTATATTTGCGAAGCTCATCTCGTGCATGGCAATGTCACCTACTCGTTTCGTCCTACCGCATATAGGTAAAATTGTACGTCATCGTCCAGCCGCCAGCTTCTCACAGCCAAGGGCAGAACCATTCCTCACCAAGTGTAGCCGGAGTGAGTCGGGTTTGCACGTGGCGATCGCTTGGTATCTCGATGGCTCGCGAGGAACCTCCGTCGGAACCTGCGGACAACGCCTCTGACACAGGGGGGAGGCTCTCAAAGCTCCCGGAACGGGGGGCTGTGACGATCGCAAGCCTGTCCTGCGGAGGTGTCCGGTGAATGGGGAATCATGCGCCGTTGCCGACCGCTCGTTGTTCATTCGCCGATTGACGAGAGCTTGCTTGACGAGAAAGTTTGCGGATCCCTTGGTGATCGAAGTCCCGACGGACACCGCCCTCACTCAAAAACGGCGCGGCTGTCGTGGAAGTGCATAGACTGAGCGGGAGGGGACCCGCATGAACCACACTGAACTTTGTGTCGGACACGCTGACCGATGGTCGGCGGTTCCGTATTCTGGTGGTGGTCGACGCCTTCACTCGCGAGTGCCTGTGCCTGGTCGACGACACATCGTTGTCCGGCGCCCGGGTTGCACGCGAGCTGACGGCGCTGCTGGATGAGTCGAACGCTGATTGGAGCCGTGATAAGCTTCCGCCCACAGATTTCACCAGAAGTACACCAGCAGCTTTTTCAGCCGAGCGTTCCCCTCCTCGAGCTGCTTCAACCGCCGCGCGTCCGGCACGCTCATGCCATTGAACTTCCAATTCCACGCGTGGAACGTCGGCTCCGATATGCCGTGCTTGCGGCACAACTCCGCCGTCTCATCCCTGCCTCCTGCTCGCGCAGGACCCCCAATGATCTGCTCTTCGGTGAATCGGCTTCGCTTCATCGGTCCATTTCCCTCTCGAGTCGCGGACCCTACTTATACCCGGAGGAGGTTTCAGGGCTCTGGCCACCTGGTCAAGCGCCTGCCGGGCCGGCGGATGCGCCGACAGTCCGTCTGACATGAGCTGCTGTTGTGAAACTCTCAAAGAGATACCGCTTAGGTACAAATGCCCCCTTGGTGAAGATCATCACGTTGTCTAGCCACCCTCCCTCAGTCATCATAAAGGATTCTACACATCGAATCGGCTGCAGCATTCGTCGGCCCCATAATTCCAAGGCTACAGCAGCGTCCGGGTAAAACCGCCAGTGATCCATGGGATGTCTATGATAGGATCCGGCAGAAGGCGCATTAATATATAGAATGCCACCTTCTGGAAGCATTCGGCAGCATTCCAGAAAACTCAGCCAAAACATGGGGTCATGCTCGAAACACGACGTGGACACTACCATATCGAAATGACCGTCGGGAAAGGGGTAGTGATAAGGATCGGTTAGTACCATATCAACCCCGTCGCCCGGCTGTAGGTCTATCCCGACATACTCCGCCGCTTCCGGACGAAAATCCCGCAGAGTACCATTGACATTCAGCGCGCCTACGTCAAGGATACGATGGAAATCGGTTCGCCAGTATGCCGCGAATAAGCCACGGCCTAATTCGTAGGCGGTTGGGTGCATTTGTGACCTCGGGATCGGGTTAGCAGACCATAGTCTGGTACGGTTACCTGTATGCAAGAATGATGAGCTGTATCATTTACCTCGGTCGTAGATCAATACCGGTGATCTATCTGTGGCTCCTTCTGGTGGGCCAGGTTGCCACCGCGGAGCAGATCATGCTTGTTACCCCCCCGCGAGATATCGCGCTCAAGGAACCCGAGAGTCCTCCGCCCCCAGGAGGTCCTTTTACATATGCAACTACCGGTGACAAGCCAAATTGGTATATCCAGGCATGGAACATCCCCGCTGGAAAGTTATCCGCGTTCGTTGAACGCAAGGAAAGGTCGAATACCGTCTTTAGTTCAAGCGCGCCAGAGGCAGGTGTCCAAATCGTCAAACTGCCGGACGGCCGGACTTCTTATAGATTGTCACAGGATGGTACGGTATTACCTTGTAGTCACCAAGGAGAACCACTCGAATCGAACCTTCTTGCCGGCCCAAACGCGCTGCACGCACGACCGCCTGAATGGTCAAGCATGACATTGCGTCGTGACGACATGCTGCCAATAGCACAATTGGTCCATCTCGTAGCATCGGCGACAGTTGCGATCCGTTTTGCACCCACCGTTTTACGCAAGGGATGCGCTGTGAGCCAGGCCGCCGCCCTTATTTCTGTCGTCCTTAATAACCGCACAGCACACCAGACCTTATTCTACCAGGTCGCTCTCAGCTTCGGGTGCGGACCGCAACCGGAAGCCCGGCAGAGGCTTTGTGAGACGCTAACAAATCATCCGCGAGCTTCATACTATTTCCGTACCAACCCGTTCGGCGTGGCCGATGTGCTTCCGCTGTTCGGACAAAATTGGCTTACTAACGATGAACGTCATACACTCCACCTCGACTTATTGCCTCATCTGCTACGTCTCATCGAGACCGGACCGAGTGCCATGGATCACGATTCTTCCCACTGGACGGTCGATGGTTACTACAACGGACAGCACATCTGGGGGGACGTCACTATGACGAGCGAGTGGGACGATGTCGGCCTCATTGCAACGACCCGTTAGGGACAACCCAGTCAACAGTGAGACCCTTACGTCTCTTCCGACGCTCATTCGCCCTGCAATGGCCGCTACTGCACGTGAGGTATATGAGATGAGCTTGTGGTCTGGCTTTTTGGACAATACCGGAAGCCCAATTCATAAAGTGCCACACTACTTTCCCGCGTACGAACGGCATTTTAACCGCTATATCAATCGCCCGCTTATCTTTCTTGAGATTGGCTGTGGGCAGGGAGGATCGCTTCAAATGTGGAAGCGATACTTCGGTCCTTATGCCCAGATAATAGGAATTGACAAGCGCCCTGAGTGTGCAACCTTGCAGGAAGACCAAGTTGCAATTCGCATCGGAGAGCAGCAAGACCAAACCTTCCTATCCAATGTTATCGATGAATTCGGAACCCCTGATATTGTTTTGGATGACGGCAGCCACATGATGTCGCACATCATGGCTGCATTCAGATACCTTTATCCCCGCACAGCGCCGGACGGGATCTACATGGTTGAAGACTTGTGCACAGCGTATTGGGAGGAATACGAAGGCGGCCTATGCCGGCCGGGCTCGTTTATCGAATTATGTAAAAGCCTTGTAGATGAGTTAAATGCCGAATGGACCCGAGGCGCACTTCCGCCCACCGACTTTACCAGAACGACACAGTCGATGCACTTCTATGACAGCATCGCTGTCTTTGAGCGAGGTCGAACACTCTGCAAAGCTCCGCTCATGATCCCTCGGCAAAAATAGGGTAGCACCGCCGTGTCAGAGAGGCGTTGACCTGAGCCCAACTTCCCTCCACTCAGAAGTAGAGTCCTGAGAGTCCTGCTTGCGGATGGACGCGGGCCTGAACATGATGGCAGGTGCCAAAACCTCACGCTGCCGCACGGCGCCAGCTTCCCGATACCTCTCTCGCCGCTCATCACAGAACCCGGGACATACCGCGCCAATTTCAGCAGCCTGTTAAACGCGGCACACAAACGGCGCGGCTAAGACCGATGGACCGATGAGCGCGAGGTCGCGGAAAGTCACCGGTATTGCGCGGGACCGACTTCACGTCTGCTCTACTATCTGACATTCTGCGGAGACCGTCAGACGTCCAAGCCAATCAATGATAAGGCCGTGGCCAACCTGCCGGCGTCGATTCTAAAAGCGGCCTGTCCCGGGTGACGATCAGTAGTTGCCCGTCCAAAAAGCTCAAGGTAGCCGACACCGAACTGACCGCAAATATCCCAAAAGAAGGGATCGGGAAAGTCAGCTGGTGATAGTACGATAGCGGCCGATCCCGGAGACATGAACATCGTGTTGGTCAACGCCGCACCCTTTACGCCGACAACAACTTGTGCGTCTCGAAACAGCGCCGCCTGCTGAGTAAGAGACAGGCGCTCAAGATATACCAGCTCGAAGCCGGACCTAACGCACATCCCCAATAGCTCGTTCTCGTTTAGCAGTCGACGAGAAGCTCTGTCGCCTCGCGAGATGAAGAGCTTCCGGCTCGGACTGCATGGCACCCCAAGCGAAGGAAGAAAATGAGACTTGAGCGCCTGAAGACCGAGTGGCAGCTTGAATAAGGGTGGAACGTGGAGTGGAGTAAAATACCAAAGGGTATCGAACTCTGAGGTGGACCCCATTGGTTGGACAGGAATCGAGGTGACTTAAGAGAGAGTCCCACCGTGTTTCCAACGCCCCTCTC
>Ga0209040_10000227_pt1 | contig 40468 bp, 42 predicted proteins | sample BogFormECP12_OM3_FD_188240 | JGI IMG/M metagenome (GOLD analysis project Ga0209040, IMG submission 188240) | Bog forest soil microbial communities from Calvert Island, British Columbia, Canada - ECP12_OM3 (SPAdes) (version 2) | ecosystem: Environmental > Aquatic > Freshwater > Wetlands > Bog ... | reverse complement strand
TCATCGCATCGTTCCTTACAGGTTTTGGACAACCGGCAGGATACATGCTGCTGCGACCGCCCACCCCCATAGCATCTTGGCCCCGCCATCCACGTCTTCTCGTGCCGCACGCAGCAAAGTCGTGGATGGCGGGGCCAAGCACCGCCATGACGTCAGTGGCGGTCGCCATTACCCGAAAAAACGGGGATGACCGCGTGAGCGCCGAACCGCTCCTTCTCATCCGTGGCCTGTCGAAGATCTTCGGCGACATCCCGGTGGTGGACCGGGTGGATCTCGCGATCACCGCCGGCGAGATCGTCATGGTGATCGGCCCCAGCGGGGCCGGCAAATCGACGTTGCTGCGCTGCGTGAACCGCATCGAGATTCCGTCGGAAGGCGAGGTGCTGCTGGACGGCACCAACATGGCGGGCGAAGTCCGCAGCGGTCGCCTGATCCCCGACCGACCGACAGCCACAGCTCGCAAGCGCCGGCGCATCGGCATGGTGTTTCAGCGGTTCAACCTGTTCGCCCACCTCACCGCGCTCGACAACGTGGCGATCGGCCCGCGGCGCGTGCTCGGCATGAAACTCGCCGACGCCCGCGCGCTCGCAGCCGAGCAGCTTGCCCGCGTGCGCCTGTCGGAACACGCGATGAAGCGGCCGAAGCAACTGTCGGGCGGTCAGCAGCAGCGGGTGGCGATCGCGCGCGCCACGGCGATGCGGCCGGTGCTCATGCTGTTCGACGAACCGACCTCTGCGCTGGACCCCGAGCTGGTCGGCGAGGTGCTGGAGGTGATCCGCGCCCTGGCGCAGGACGGCATGACGATGCTGGTGGTGACGCACGAAATGCAGTTCGCGCGCGAGGTCGGCACGCGCGTGCTGTTCATGGACGGCGGCCGCATCCTGGAGGACGCAACGCCGGCGACGTTCTTCCGCCAGCCCCAGCATCCGCGTGCGCGCGAGTTCCTGCGCCGGATTCACGCGCCCGTGGCAGGATCAAGCGACATTAACATTGACAGATAGCAAGACTAACTCCATAAGTGAGCCATGGACGCACAACCGAACCCTGTCCTCCTGCTTCTCGCCGCGCGGTATGTTGCAGCAGATGCCTACGCCTCGAGCTGCCTGCGGCTGGTACAAGGTGCCCCCTCGTTCGTGGTGGCAAGACCCCATGCAACGTGAGGCTGCTGCTGGCGAGCGGGTGAGCCGGATGTGCGCGGTTTCTCGCGCAACGCGCAATCGTCTCACACAAGCCGGCATTGTATCGATTATCGATATACTGAGACGACGATGAGACGCCCCTACCGATCGAAGTATCCCCCCGCACCGCCATGCCGATCAGATTGACGATCTCGTGGCGCTGCGGTCAGGCTCACCGCATCCCTCCTCTTGTATGCTCGCCGCGTACCAGCATGATCCATCCATGGTCCAAGCGACGGCGACGCGCCGCAAGATGCACCTGGTGGCCTTCCTGCTGGCGGGGCCGACCGCGCACCATCATGGCGCCTGGCGCCATCCGGAAGCCGATCTCGGCGTGTTCACGCCGGAGTGGCACGAGCACATCGCCCGCGTGCTGGAACAGGGCAAGTTCGACAGCCTGTTCTTCGCCGACATCCTCGGGCTCTACGATCTCTATGGTGGCAGCTTCGCCAGCATCCTGCGCTGCGGCGGGCAGATGGGGCTGCTCGATCCGATCCCGTTGCTGTCGATCATGTCGCGCGTCACCAGCCGCATCGGGCTTGGCGCCACGCTCTCGTCCACCTTCTATCCGCCCTATCACCTGGCGCGCTCGCTAGGCACGCTCGATCTGCTGAGCGGCGGACGGGTGGCGTGGAACGTGGTCGCGTCGCACGGCCATCTGGAGGCACAGAACTTCGGGCTGACCGAACTGCCCGGCCGCGACGCGCGATACGATTTTGCCGACGAGGTGGTGGAGGCGGTCTGCAAGCTGTGGGAAAGCTGGGACGCAGACGCGCTGGTGCTGGACAAGCAGCGCGGCATATTCGCCGATCCCGCCAAGGTGCATTACGCCAACTATCAGGGCAGATGGATCAGGACGCGGGGTCCGCTCACCGTGCCGCGCTCGCCACAAGGTCGGCCGGTGATCATGCAGGCCGGATCGTCGCCGCGCGGGCGCGACTTCGCGGCACGCTGGGGCGAACTGGTGTTCACCCTGCAGCACAGCAAGGCGGACATGCAGGCGTTCTATCAGGACCTGAAGTCGCGCGTCGTCACACAGGGCCGCGCGCCGGAGCAATGCCTGATCCTGCCCTCGATCGACGTCATCATCGGCGAGACTGACGCGATCGCACGTGAACGGCGGGACTATGTCAACGCGCTGGTGCAGACCGAAGCCGGGATGGCGCAGATGTCCGGCCATATCGGTGTCGATCTGTCGCACTTCCCGCCGGATCAGCCGCTGGCCGACATGCAGATCGAGGCCGGCTCGCGTGGCTCGCTCGACGTGATCCTGCAAGGCACCGAGGCGCAGGGACTGACGCTTGGCGAGGCGGCGCGCCGCTTCGCCACCAGCGAGCTATGTCCGCAGATCGTCGGTTCGCCGGGAACCGTGGCGGATCAGTTGCAGGACCTGTTCGAATCGCATGCGTGCGACGGGTTCATCCTGACGCCCACGCTGATGCCCGGCATGTTCGAGCAGTTCGTGCGTGCCGTGGTTCCGGTGCTGCAGGCGCGGGGCCTGTTCCGGCGCGAATACGCGGGCGCGACGCTGCGCGAGCATCTGCGCGATTGAGGAATGGAGTGATGGGTTTCGCTGCGCTCTACCCATCCTACGGGCACTGCGGCTTCGCGCCTCGGAATAGGCGTAGGATGGGTAGAGCGCAGCGAAACCCATCACTATTGGCTGATGAAAGAACAACCCATGCAAATCGCGGTCACCGGTGGTCTGGGACGCCTTGGGCGCTACGTTGTGCGGGAGCTGGCGCAGCACACGGTGCGCGTGCTCGACATCGGCGCGCCGGCCGATTGTCATCAGGCCGATTTGCGCGACATCGGCGCGCTGCGCGCGGGGCTGCGCGACATCGAGGTTGTGGTGCATCTTGGCGGCATCGACCGTTCGGTCGCCACCGACGATGCGGCGACCATGCAGGTCAATGCGATGGGCACCTGGAACCTGTTCGAAGCCAGCCTTCAGGTCGGCGTTCGCCGCGTGATCCATTGCTCCAGCAGCTCGGTGCTTGGGCTGGATCAAAGCAATCCGCATCTACCGCCCTGCTATCTGCCGATCGACGAGGCGCATCCGCTGCGCCCGACCGACGCCTATGGCCTCAGCAAGCTGTGTGGCGAGCGGATCGCGGAAGCCTACTCGCGGCGCGGGCTGGAGGTGATCGTCGTCCGCCCCTGCCTGGTCGCGTTTCCCGAGATGATGGACTTCATGGTGGGCAAGCCCGGGCCGGAGGGGCGCACCGAACCGATGCCGTACCTGCGCACCTATGTCGGCCCGGAGGACTGCGCCCGCGGCTTCGCCGCCGCGGCGACGGCCGGCTATGCCGGCTTCGAGACCTTCTTCCTCGCCGCCGCCGATGCGTTCGCGACCGAACCGACCGTCGGCCGGTTGGAATCGCTGTACGGCGGGCGGATCCCATTGCGCGATGCGGCTTTATATCAACACACCCTGCGCGCCTCGCCGATCAGCCATGCCGCGGCCCACCGGCGCCTTGGCTGGACGCCCACGACACTCTGGACGCCCTAACCCGAGTTGTCATTGCAAGGAGCGCAGCGACGAAGCAATCCCGTGCCTGCGTGGCATTCAGCCAGCGTCGGGAATTCACGCAGTCGCGCGATCGCAACCGTGCGTTCGCGCGGCGCGCAGCCACCGGTACGATGGCAAGCATGGCACCATTCTATGCGCCATTCTATGCGCCCCGTCCTAAGCCCAACTTCACCGATTGGGCAACAGATCGCGTCAGTCAGGGGCCGGAAGGCGCACCTTGGCACTCCCGCTGGGGACGAAACAGTGGCCAAATGCCCGTCCGAATCGGAATTGTGAGGCACCATGTCGGGTAAGGCGCTGTCTATCGTTTATGGCACGTTCTGCGGGATGATTGTCACGGTCTACCTCGCGCTCGTGCTTCCGATTTCCAAATCCTTCCCTTTTACTGACGACTGGATCTATGTCGAGGTTCTGGGTAGCGACTGGAGCAACATGCTCCGCTGGGTCGTGGCGGAACACAACGACCACCACATCCCGGCCATGAAAATAATGCAATTCGCGACGCTCAGACTGAGCGGCTTCGACTTCAGAGCCGTTCTCGTTCTGAACGTCGTCTGGGGACTATGTGGCGCCTTGGCGATGATCGGTGTTGCCCGGCGTTTCCGGGGATACAGCCACTTCGGCGATCTGATCATCCCGATGATTCTCCTCAACTATGCCTTCGGATTGTTCGTCTGGGGATTCGCCGCGCAGTACGTCATGTCAGTCTCGTCTAGCGCCATCTTCCTATTTCTCTTCGGCAAATCCATTGAGCGCGGCAATAGCATCGTTGAAATATCATCGTTCTGCTTTCTCCTTGTCTGCGCTCTGTCGGGCATGAATGGCCTGGTCGTAGCATTCGTGGCATCCGGCGGTGTCTTTGCTGCCTGCTTTCTACAGGGACCGTCGACCACCCGTACCGTAGCGAGATATGCATCGCTGGTGATCCTGCTCACCTGTGCGGCAGTGTATGCCAGTTGGCGACCCTCGGGAGCATCGGCATCACCGTTTTCCGTCCCGCCTAGCCAAATCATCAATTGGGCATATCAGCTTTCCAAGTCGTCCTTCGTCGTAAGTGCTTACACGGGTGCATGGTGGCGCTCGGCTATTGTGATCTGCCTCACTCTAGCCGCAGCAGGCGTGGCTTTCCGACAACTGCAGCGCGCCCGTCAGTCTGGCTCCGTCGATCTCTTCATGATCGCATTCTACTCGATCTTCGTGGGATACATCGGGCTTGCGGCGAGCCTCGTCGCCGGGAGAGCGGCCCGTATTCCCTGGGTGCCCGGCCTGGAGGCGCACTACGGGTATCTTGTGACTCCGATTCCGATCTTTGCCTGGCTGATCATCTCGAATTCTGCCAGGCCCGCACTGAAGGGCATGTTGGCAATCATCCTGCTCGGTCTTTACGCACACAGCTTCGTGCAAAGTGCTCGGTGGAGGCTGTACTATGCACGGTGGTCCGCAGGGCACTACGCCGAAATCGCACAACTCATACGCTCCGACCTGGCGCCTTCAGAAATAACGCGGCGGTATATGAATGATTTGTGGTATATCGATGCGCCAATCTATCGAAAGGAAATGGAGGATGACATTCTTAAACTTCGTGCCTACGGAGGGCCGCTCTATGGCAGGGCTCAATGATATCGTGCGCGCAAGCTGATGTTTGACCTTTATATAAACCTTAGAGCCCTGGTCGTGCTCGCCCGAACCCCGAACGGCCCAATGGTATCACCAGAGAGGATCCCGATGCGGCAAAGCCGCACGCCGCGATTTGTGCGGGGGGTTGGCCGAGAGGCCAGTCCGTACCGCGACCTCCTCGTAATGATATTGCGGTGGGCTGGACGCCCGCTGCAATCGCCGCTTGACTGTGTCCCCACCGCATGGGGAAGCGTCGCATGAACCTGACCAATCAGGTCGCCCTGGTGACCGGCGCCGGCCAGGGCATCGGCAAGGCCTCGGCACTCGCCCTGGCGGCGGCGGGCGCGCATGTCATCGTCGCCGACATCGACCGCCGGACGGCCGAGGCGACGGCAGACGCCATCATGTCCCAACAACGCCGGTCGCTTGCCGTGCAGGCGGACGTGGGCGATCTGCAGCACATCGACCGCATGGTGCGCGAGGCGCTGCAACAGTTCGGCCAGATCGACATCCTGCTGAACAATGCGGGTGTGACGCGCCGCGCCGACATCATGGAGCTGACCGAGGCCGACTGGGACCGCATCCATCGCGTCAATGCGAAGGGCGTGTTCTTCTGCCTCCAGCGCGTGGCCCGCGAGATGATCCCGCGACGCAGCGGACGCATCATCAACATCGCCTCGATCGCCGGCAAGGGCTACGAAGGCACGTCCAACGCGGCCTATGCCGCGAGCAAGGGTGCGGTGATCGCGCTGACCAAGACTGCCGCGCAGCAACTGGGCAAGCACAACATCAACGTCAATTCGGTCTGCCCCGGCGTGACGCGCACCGCCCTGTCGGCTGCCAATCTGCTGGTGCGCGCGCAGCAGGAAGGCGTCGGCATCGAGGAGATGGAACGTCGCCGAGCCGAGGTGATCCCGCTGAAGCGCGCCAACGACCCGGAGGATATCGCCGCCATGGTGGTGTTCCTCGCATCGCCTGGAGCACGCAACATCACCGGCCAGTCGTTCAACGTCGATGGCGGCCTGATTCCCGATTGAACAGAGGAGGCTTCCGATGAGCGCAGACCCCAACCTACTGGTCCTGACAGGCGAAAACCCGTTCATCCGACTGAGCGCGACGGACGGTGCGCCGTTCACCACCAATGCCAGCTTCTGGCGCATCATTCTCAGTCCGGCGGGTCCGGGCCACGTGCTCTATATCAAGAGCGAGCTGACCAACGATCGCTTGCGGATCTACTCGGACAACATCGCGATGGCGCGATGGCTGCAGTCGACCGTGCAGGGCATGCTGAACGCCGAAACGGCGGATCTGTCGATCCCGGTGATCGACGCGACGTTCTCCAAGGACGGCGACCCTCGCTACTACTGGACCGAGCGCGTCGAGGCGTGGGACGAAGAGATCGCGCTGACGTGGTACAGCATCGGCGAGCCGCTACTGATCCACACCCAGCCGAACGCTGAGCCGGGCCGGCCATACGGCGTGTGCACCGTGCTGATCCCGGCACTCGGAGCGCGCCTGACACGGAACGGCGTGCAGGCGGTCGGCCAGCCCTGGCCACGCGAGCGCGAGGGCCGGCCGTTCAGTAACTGTGCGCTGGCGTTCTCGGAGAGCTGGACCGCCGCGCGTTAGCGGCTAGTGCGTCAGGCCGCCTGCCTGACAGCCTGCTGATTGATGCGCCGCTGCGCCAACTGGTTCAGCGTCGTATCGGCCTTTTTCTCCTCGTCCAGCGTCGCCTGCATCAGACGCGCCACGTCATCGGCGCCCACCGCCTTGGCCCAGGCGACGATCGTGCCGTAGCGCGCCATCTCGTAGTGCTCGACTGCCTGTGCGCAGGCCAGGATGCCGGCGTCCCGCACGGAGCCTGCCTTGAACTCTTCGACGATTTCGTCGCCCTCTTCGATCAGACCGTTGATCGCCTCGCAGGTTTGGCCACGAGCGCGCTTGCCCAGTGCCTCGAATGCCTTTTGCAAGCGCTCGATTTGACCCTGGGTCTCCTCGCGGTGGTGCATGAGGGCGTTCTTCAGTTCCTCGTTCTCGCTGGCCTTCGCCATCTTCGGCAGTGCCTTCAGGATCTGTCGTTCTGCGTAATAGATGTCCTGCATAAATGTGATGAGCAGGTCATTCATCGTCGTCGTTGCTGCCATCGTGTCCTCGCTCGGCTAAGGTTGCCCGGTTGCGCGCCTTCCAATCGCGGCGCGTCCTGGCCGATAACCGTCGGCTGGCGAGGCCGTTCGAGTTCCGCCGAGCAAATGCGCGTGTACAGCGCGCCGCCACAAGATTTGCCAACTGACCGGCAGGCGTTAAGCTCGCATCGACGCGAGCGGAGAAACACCATGAAGTTCGGCATCTTCTACGAATTGCAATTGCCGCGGCCTTGGGCGCAGGACGATGAGCGGCAGCTCTATCAGAACGCCCTGACCCAGGTGGAACTCGCCGATAAGCTTGGCTACAACTATGCATGGGAAGTGGAGCACCATTTCCTGGAGGAGTACTCCCACTCGCCGCAACCCGAGGTGTTCCTCGCCGCAGCCAGCCAGCGCACCAAGAACATCCGCCTGGGTCACGGGATCATCCAGCTTCCCACCAACCACCCCGCGCGCGTCGCGGAGAAGGTCGCCTGTCTCGATCTGGTGAGCAACGGGCGCGTGGAATTCGGCATGGGCGAGGGCGCAAGCATCACCGAGCTCGGCCCGTTCGATCGGCAGATGGAGGACAAGCAGGCGGTGTGGGAAGACGCAGTGCGCTGCATCCTGCCGATGTTCACGCACGAGGGTTGGCAATATGACGGCCCGTATTTCAAGTTCCCGCTGCGCAACGTGCTGCCCAAGCCGGTGCAGAAGCCGCACCCGCCGCTTTGGGTTGCCTGCTCGCAGCTCGAAACCATCGAGCTGGCCGGCCGCTGCGGCATCGGCGCGCTGGGCTTCCAGTTCCTCAGCGCCGAGATGGCGCATGCCTGGGTGCACGCCTATTACAACGCGTTCGTGAAGCGGCAGCAGAAGCTCGCCGACTATCAGAGCAACTGCAACATCGCGATGGTCAGCTACTTCATGTGCGCCGAAACGGACGAGGAGGCGCGGCGGCGCGCCGAGGGCGTCACGTTCTTCCAGTTCTCGCTCGCCTACTACAGCGGTTCGCGCAATCGCGAGCGCCCCGCACCGGGGACAGTGAACCTGTGGGATGAGTATCTGAAGTGGAAGCGGGATAACCCGGAGCAGGCCGAGCGCGCGCTGCGCGGCGGGCTGATCGGGTCGCCCGAAACCATCCGCCGCAAACTGCATCGGTTCGCCGAGTCGAAGGTGGACAGCATCATCCTGCTCAATCAGGCCGGACGAAACCGGCACGAGCACATCTGCGAAAGCCTCGAACTGTTCGCCAGGGACGTGATGCCAGAGTTCCATGGCATGGAGGCCGAGCATCATGCGTGGAAGCAGAAGGTGCTGAACCGCGAGATCGAGCTCGAGGAGATCGACACCACGCCGTACAAGGAACGCATCGGCGTCGGCAAAGGCGTCACGATCGACCGGTTGGTCGCCGCGCAATAGCGACCGACTCATACCAGAAGACGAAATTGCCGAGTCACCGGCCGCTCCTCATCGTCATGGCCGGGCTTGCCCCGGCCATCCACGACTTTCCTTACAGTTCGCAGTAAAGACGTGGATGGCGTGGCCAAGCCACGCCATGACGATGAGTCCACCGGTACGTCATCAAATCCGTCTTCTCGTATCACTTCGGATAGATGTGCACCCACTCCTTGGGGAACGGTTCCTCGTCCTCGGTCTTCAGGTGGATGTGGATCAGCCGCCAGGCACCATTGTCCACGTGATACAGATAGCGGACGAACAGGAACGCCTTGTCGAAGTCGACCTTGTAGATGACGTCCTTCTGCGTCCTGCCAAAGTCGCGCGCACAGACTAGGTCGGTGTACTGGCTTTGTCCGAGGCCACGCACGAGCTGGAACACGTCCTTCAGCTTTTCGGCCGAGCTCCCTTCCATTAGCCGCGCCGCTGCCTCGGCAGCGGCGTCCAGGTTGCGCTGGGCCAGCAGGTTGGTGATCTCCGCGCTGGCCTTCAGCGCGTCGAAATTGTCGGGCGCCGGCTGCGCGCCAACAGGCAGCGCGAGGCACAGCGATGCGGCCGCCGCGAGCAACCTTCGCCGCACCGCTGCCACGTCGGCTATCGCACCACCGCGATCTGTTCGCGCCGCAACTGCACCGTCAGTTCGTCCAGCGCGCGGCCGATGCGGTCCAGCATCTCGTTCACCTCCGCCTCGCTGATGATCAGTGGCGGGCTGAAGCAGAGGATGTCGCCCGGCACCGTGCGGCCGATCACGCCATGCTCCTCGATCAGCTTGGTGAAGCGGCCGCCGATCCGCGCGGCAGGCTCGAAGTTCTGGCGCTTGTCCTTGTCGGCCACCAGCTCGATCGCGGCGATCAGGCCGACGCCGCGCACCTCGCCCACCAGCGGATGTTCGGCGAAACGCTGGCGCAACTCCTTCTGCATGTGCGCGCCGACGGTTCGGACATGCTCGCCGATGTTCATTTCGTCGTAGATCTTCAGCGTCTCGATCGCCACCGCCGCCGGCACCGGATGGCCGGAATAAGTGAAGCCATGACCGAACGTGCCGATCTCGTGGCTCTGCTTCGCCAGGCCCTGGAACACGCGGTCGTTCACCATCACCGCGCTGATCGGGAGATACGACGAGGACAGCGCCTTGGCGCAGGTCAGGATGTCCGGCTGCATGTTCAACGTCTGGCAGCCCCAGTAGTTGCCGGTGCGCCAAAAACCGCAGATCACCTCGTCCGCAACGAACAGCACATCATATTTCCGCAGCACCGCCTGGATCTTCTCGAAATACGCCCGCGGCGGCACGACCACGCCGCCGGCACCCATGATCGGCTCAGCCCACATCGCCGCCACCGTGTCCGGGCCTTCGGCGAGGATCAGCTTCTCCAGCTCCTCGGCGCAGCGCGCGGCAAATGCCTCCTCGCTCTCCCCCGGATCGGCGCCGTGATAGTGGTGCGGGTTCATCGTGTGGACGAATCCCGGCAGCGGCAGATCGAACGCGCGGTGATTGTGCGGGATGCCGGTGAGCGAGCCGGACGCCAGCGTGATGCCGTGATACCCCTTCAGCCGGCCGATTATTTTCTTCTTGTTCGGCCGCCCGACCGCGTTGTTGAAGTACCAGATCATCTTGATCGCGCTGTCGTTCGCCTCGGAGCCGGAGTTGGCAAAGAACACCTTGCTCATCGGGACCGGCGCGCGCTGGATCAGCATCTCCGACAGATCGATCAGCGGTTCGTGCGACTTCGCGGTGAAGGCGTGGTAGAATGGCAGTTTGCGCATCTGCGCCACCGCTGCCTGCACCAGCCGCTCGTTGTCGAAGCCGAGTGAGGCGCACCACAACCCGGCGACGCTTTCGATGTAGTCCTTGCCCGTGTCGTCCCACACGCGCACGCCCTTGCCGCGGGTCACCACCATCGGGCCTACCTGCTGATGGGCTTCCAGGTCGGTGTAGGGATGCAGCACATTGGCGATGTCGCGTGCGGCGGCGGAATTGGCGCCGAACGGCGGAGGCGGGGCCATGACTTGTCTCCTTGGCTGATGCGCGCAGTGTAGTCTGTCGTGCGGAGGGCGGAAAGGTGCGGCAGAATCCCGAGGGTGTGGCGATTGCGCGGTTGCTGGATACGCTCGACGCGCTGGGTTTCATCACGCGGCATCTGCATCCGCCGCAATTCGAGGCATTGGTGGCGACGCTGGGTGATCGCGACGCGACCCTGCGCGCGGCATTGGCCGATGCCGCATGGCCGGAGCAACTGCGCGATCCCGTCGAGCGCGCCGGTGAGGCAACATTGCGCGCCTGCGACGGACTGCGTGCGGCGGTCGAATCACCCGATGGATTGCGCCAGGCGTATCGCGCGCTGCGCCAGGTGAGCCGAGCGTTGGAGGCGCTGTATCCGCTGGCGGCGGTGCAGCCGACGGTGAGCCGATTCTTCCTGGCAGCCGACGATCTGGCGGTCGGCGCAAAGCGATCCGATGTGCCGACCGGCGTGATGCATGCCGGCAACGACACCAATGAGCGCGGCGGTTTCTCGGTGTATGTGCCGGAGGACTACGATCCCGCACGCGCCTATCCGCTGGTGATGGCGCTGCACGGCGGCTCCGGCCATGGCAGGCTGTTCCTGTGGAGCTGGCTGCGCGAGGCGCGCGGCCGCGGCGTGATTCTGGTGGCGCCGACCGCGGTGGGTGACACGTGGTCGCTGATGGAACCACAGGTGGACAGCGCACACCTTGCGCGCGTGCTGGGACAGGTCGCGCGGCGCTGGCACGTTGATCGGGCGCATCTGCTGCTGACCGGCATGAGCGACGGCGGAACGTTCACACTGCTGAGCGGACTGGACGATGAATCGCCGTTCACTCACCTGGCGCCGGTTGCGGCGAGCTTCCATCCGCTGCTGCTGGCGATGGCCGACCCGCACCGCGTGACGGGGCTGCCGGTGTACCTGGTGCATGGCGCACTGGACTGGATGTTCCCGGTGTCGATCGCGCGGACCGCGCAGCGTGCGCTGACCGCGGCGGGAACGAAGGTGACGTATCGCGAGATCGCCGACCTGTCGCATGCGTATCCGCGGGAGGAGGGCAGCAGGATCTTGGACTGGTTTCTTGCGCGGAGTGGGCACTGAACTCCCCGCGCCGGGTGAAGTTGACAATCCCACCCGGACCGCCGTCGACTGACGGCCGCGAACCTTATGCGGATGGCAGTCGGCGGGAGCTACGCAATCCTCGTAAATAGCTCAGCGGCAGCAAAATTGACAGTAAGGGACAGGAGGCGCGACAAGGCGTCAGGTCGCTTTCGCGACTGGACCATACACGAAATAGCGCCACCTAGCCCACGCTCGCTTCCAAAAGAAACCCAGGTAATTGACCATTGATATTCTATTGACATCGGATTCTCTTTATGCTCCATGCGTTCATGAAGAGATCGTCGTTATTCCGTTTGCTAACCGATCCCCGGATTGCCCGAGTGGAGCGTTGCGATGCGTGGACGTGCCGGCATCGTGCTGAACGGAGCAGCTCTTCGAGGCTTGATCACCGTTTGCTGCGGGTTATTGCCTTCTGCATGTGGAATGATCGCCGATCGCGCCGACCCTAATACCATCGATGTGCGCGGCGTCCAGCCGACCTTAGAGCAACTGAAAGTAGGGTCCACCCTGGACGCGCAAAACAGCCTCGTGAACACCCTCATTGCAACTGCGGGCCTGCCAGAGGGGCCGCTGCCGGCTGAGAGTCCGCAATGGCGTCTGGTCTGGAAGGCCGGCCAATACGAAATAGGCCGTCAATGCGACCAGTACCTGGACGCCCTGTTTCGCTTCAACCGCAGGCAACGTGCGGATCGACAGGGACTCGCCGTGACCGCCGCGGCAACCGCCGCGATCATGGGCCTCACAGGGGCCGCCGCCGAGGCTCTCGCGATAACGGCCGCAGCCTTTGGACTGACGACAGCCCTGTTCGACGCGGAGGTGAACTCCGTGCTTTTCACCATCGAGCCTTCGGCTTTGCGCAATGTCGCTCAACAAGGACTTACGCACTATCTCGACAGCATCGATGAAACCAGGATCACCTCCCGGCCGGATACGTTGATCGCGCTCCAGGGCTACCTGGTGCAATGCTCTCCCGCGGCGATCGAGGCGAATATCAATAATGCGGCCAGCGGCGCACCCTCCGTGGTCTCGCCGGACCCAAAGGTAGCGGCGGCGGCGGCAGTGGCGGCGGCGCCGAGCGCTGCCTTGCTGGAGCAGGTAAAGAGGGAGATTGGCAGGACCGTCCAGACCACGCCGCCAGCGGTGACGGAACATCCGGCAGGCCAGACAGCGAATGAGGAGCTTGAAAGACTTCGGATAAGGAACGTCGCGACAGCCCAACTGGCGCTTGGCATGACTGGCGATGGCAGGCTGGGCGAAGGGACCCGCGATAAAATCGAGGAATTTCAGTTCGGGATGAATGTCCGCGCTCCGTCGGGATGGCGGACTTCCGCGGTTGACGGAGAGCTGCGGGGCGAGACAGCCACGTTGCTGACGACGATGACACCAATGCCGCCGGGTATCTTTCTCTCGCCATTCGAACGCGCCTACCTGGGAAATCGGACTGGCGCCGCGAGCTTCACCCAACCAGACCCGGAGCAACTGATCAGGATCCTGGACTTTCTCCGTGTACCACAGGAAAGACGGCCAGCCGACGGCGACTTGAACGCCGGCATGAAGACGATGCACGATGAAGTTGCCAAATACCGCACCCGGAACAACGTGGATATTGCGAAGGGCGGCGAGCTGGATAGCGTGTTATTCAAACGCCTTCAGGCTGACTCCAGAGCAGAACCGGGATGATCAGCAGCCGAGACGCGCTTGATCTGCTGATGCGATGCTAAGTGCGATGAGGGGGACGAGGCGGTGACAGAATATGTGATCAGCGATGATACCCTTCTGTTCGAGGCTCCAGACAGGCACACAGCGCAATTGGCGAGTCTCAAGACAACGCCCGAGACTCGCTTTACGGGAGCTGAGCTCGTACTCGGCACCAACGGCATAGATCATTTCATTAAGACTACGATTGGTGGTCAGACTGGTTTCGTTCTACTTGTGAGAACGAGCAGAGTCGAAACGTCGCCAGATACGATCGCGCCGGAGGAAGTCGGACTGTTCCGCGATCTGGTGATTCGCACAGCGGAACGGGTGAACACGGATCCGACGTATCTCATGGCTGTGGCTTACGATGGGACCAAGAACCTGAAAGATCTGGGGATAGCAGGAGACGGCAAGGTGGGACCGTTCCAGTTCACCGCTCAGGAATGGCACGCCGCCATCACCACCGGCCCCGCCAAGGACGTGGATCCGCCGGTGCCGGCTGAGGCCCGGTTCTTCTGGCGATCGCAGCCCCGCGTCGCGGCCTTGCTGGCCGCCGATCTGGTCAAGCGATTGCAGACGCCAGCTGCGCTGAACCGGCTACCAACACGCTTGGAGCTCTATTTCGCGCAACTGTTTGGCGATGGTGCGGAGCAGGTCCTCAAGCGGCCACTGACCGACCTTTGCAAGAACGCTGTCACGGGAACGCCCGCCGCAGGCTCGTACGCCGCCGAACTGGCCGGCAGCGAACAGTCGATCGGCGATGCCCTCGACAAGTTGCGAACGCGCCTCGCCGACGCCTTGGCCGCCACGGGCATGGTGAAAGCCGAAGACACCGCGACACATGTCGGTGCCGCGACTGAAGGCGGCTCCTCCTTCGCGGACAAGTGCCGCATATTCATGCCGCGGCTGATGGACGCATTCGGCCTTACGGATTTTCAGGCTGCCGGTGTCTTCGGCAACCTCGGCCGCGAAACCGGCGGCTTCCGTTTCTTCCACGAACTCGGCCAGCCGGAAGACCATGGAGGATACGGCTGGGCGCAATGGACTGGCTCCCGCAGGGAGAATTTCTTCAAGTGGTGCGACGATAATAACCTTAAACGGGAGGGCGATGAAGCGAGCTTCGGTTTCCTTTGCTTCGAGTTTAAGGGCGATTTCCAGCACGCGCTTACCGACCTCAAAGCGGCAGAGGATATCAAGGCGGCAACTGACATGTTCGAAAGTGAATTCGAAATAGCGAGCGTGGTTGCCATGGATGACCGGCTCGACTGGGCACAAAAAGCCTTGACGGCCTTGAAGAGTGCACCGGAGGAGCCGGCCAACTCAAACCTGACGGCACCGGCGGAGACGGCGTCGGGGGATTTTTATATCGCCCTCAATCCTGAGAGATTTATGGGTCAATGCGTCGGTGACGGAGAATGCGTCACCTATGTCCACGAAGCGTGCAAGCCTGTCACGCTGCCTCCTACCCATCAATGGCAGAAGGGACGCGCTGCCAAGGGAACCAACCTGCCATCAGGAACCATCATAGCGACGTTCCGCGGTGCCAATGGTGGCTATAACACAGCAGATGGGCTGCAGCATGCTGCTGTTCTCCTTGAAGAGAAGCAGGACGGGTTACTGGTCTTGGACCAGTTCAATGCGCATGGTGGCCAACCTGGCCAGGCGGTCGACAAAAGGACACTCCACTTTGGAGCGTCCTCGCCTGTCAACGACGGCGACCAGTTCTTTGCGATCAAGAAAGCCTAGCCTCACCGCGAGGCGAATGACCGTATGCCTTACCCTTCCGCCCTCAGCACTGCCAGATCGCAACCCTCATCTGCCTGCAGCACCTGTTCGGCGACGATCCGGTCCCACCCCCGCGCGGCCTTCGACGGCGGCCGCCACGCCGCACGCCGGCGCTCCAGCACATCGTCCGCCACCAGCAGCTCCAACCGCCGCTCCTGCACCGACAGCCGGATGCGGTCGCCGCTCTCCACCAGCCCGAGCGGCCCGCCCGCCGCCGCCTCCGGCGTGATGTGCAGCACGATGGTGCCGAACGCGGTGCCGGACATCCGGCAGTCGCTCATCCGCACCATGTCCTTCACCCCGGCGCGCGCCAGCTTCTGCGGAATCGGCAGATACCCCGCCTCCGGCATCCCCGCCGGCGTCAGAGAACCGGCGTTCTTCAGCACCAGGATATCTTGCTCGGTCACGTCCAGCGCCGGATCGTCGATGCGGTCGGCGAGGTCCTCCAGCCCGTCGAACACCACCGCGCGCGCCTCGGTCTCGAACAGCGCCGGCGTCGCCGCGCTACGCTTGAGGATCGCACCGCGCGGCGCCAGCGAACCGAACAGCGCCACCAGCCCACCGACCGGCGACACCGGCTCGGCCCGCGCGCGGATGTAGCGGCGATCGACGAAAGCCGGCTCGCCCAGCCGTTGTTCCAGCGTCGCCCCGGTGACATCGCGCGCCGACAGGTGCAGCAGATCGCGCAACTCCCACAGCAGCGCCGGCATGCCTCCGGCGGCGTGGAAGTCCTCCATGTAACCTTCGCCGGTCGGCTTCAGATCGACCAGCACTGGCGTAGTGTCTGACAGCTCGTTCAGCCGGCGCAGATCGACCCGCACGCCGCGCCGGCCGGCAATCGCGGTCAGGTGGATCAGCGCGTTGGTTGAACCGCCGAGCGCCAACAGCACGCGCAGCGCGTTCTCCACCGAGGCAGCGGTGATGATCTCCGACGGCCGGATCGGCGACGCGATCAGCTTCACCGCCAGCGCGCCGGCCTCCTCCGCCGCGCGCAGCCGGTCGGCATGCACCGCCGGGATCGAGCCGTGGCCCAGCGGCACCATCCCCAGCGCCTCGGCCAGGCAGGCCATGGTGGAAGCGGTGCCCATCACGCCGCAGGTCCCGGCGGTGGTGGCGAGCCGGCCCTCGATCTCGCCGATCCGTTCGGCGGTGACGCGGCCGGCACGATATGCTGCCCAATAGCGGCGGCAGTCGGTGCACGCGGACAGCCGCTCGCCCTGGTACGGCGTCGCCAGCATCGGTCCGGTGACAAGCTGCACCGCCGGAATGTCGGCCGAGGCGGCGGCCATCAACTGCGCCGGCACGGTCTTGTCGCAGCCGCCGACCAGCACCGCGGCATCCATTGGTTGCGCGGTCAGCATCGCCTCGGTGTCGAGCGCGGCGAGATTACGGTAGTGCATCGAGGTCGGGAACAGCGACGGCTCGCACAGCGACACGGTGGGAAACGCCAGCGGGAGCCCGCCTGCGGCCAGCACGCCGCGCTTCACCGCCTCGATCAGTTCGGGGACGGTGCGGTGGCAGTTGTTGTAGTCCGAGCCGGTATCGACGATGCCCACCACCGGCCGATCCAGCATCGCCTGCGAGTAGCCCATCGACTTGGCGAACGAACGCCGCAGGTACAGCGCGAAGTCGCGGTCGCCGTAGTTCGCGGCGTTGCGGGCCAGGCCGCGTATCGGTGCGGGTTCTTCATTCATGCGCGAGATGCTAGGCCAGTGACCCCAGACGGGCAATTTCGGTGGGGAGGCGGACATGGCGGTGAACCTGAAGCGCCTGGTGTATTTCGACAGCTTCATGGACCCGATCGCCAACGCGATCATCGGCCGGCGCGACGACATCGACCTGGTGCGGCTCGAATACGCCACGCCGGAGGCCGACAACTGGGCCGAGCTCTCCCAGGCGCACGGCTACCAGATCCAGCCGCGCGGCGAACTGCGGGAGCCATGGTTCGGCGATGCCGCGCTGCTCGCGCGTTGCCCCAACATGCTGGCGCTCAGCTCCACCGGCGCCGGCTACGACATGATCGACGTCGATGCCTGCACCGCGGCCGGCGTCATCGTGGTGAACCAGTCCGGCACCAACTGGGAGCCGGTGGCCGAGCACGCGCTTGGCATGATGCTGTCGCTGACCAAGAAGATCGCGCAATCGGAACGGGCGATGAAGCGCACGCCCAACATCGATCGCCGCCCTTATGCCGGCAACAACCTGCGCAACAAGACCGTGGGCATCATCGGCATCGGCCATATTGGACGGCGCGTCGCCGAACTGTGCGGCGTGCTGTTCAACAACACGGTGCTGGCCTATGACCCGTATCTGACTGCGGAACAGATCGCAGCGCGCGGCGCCACCAAGGTGGAGCTCGACGAGCTGCTGCATCGTTCAGATTACGTCACCGTGCATTGCCCGCGCAGTGCCGAGACCTTCGGTATGTTCGGAGCTGCGCAGTTCGCCGCGATGAAGCCTTCGGCGTATTTCATCAACACCGCCCGTGGCGGCATCCACGACGAGACGGCGCTCGAGGCCGCGCTGCGCGATGGCCGTATCGCTGGCGCTGGGCTGGATGTGTTCCTCAAGGAGCCACCCGATCCCGGCCATCCGCTGCTGAACATGGACAACGTGATCACCAGCCCGCACATCGCCGGCATGACGGTCGAGACAATGACCGAGATGTGCGAAGCAACGGCCTTGCAGTGGCTTACCATCTTCGATGGCGGCGTGCCGCCGCGCCTGGTGAACCCCGAGGCCTGGCCGCGCTACGCTGACCGCTTTGCCGATCTACTAGGCTTCCGCCCCACTGATCTGCCGAAGGAATAGGGCTCGATACTTTTCTCGATGTCGCAGAGATACGATCGTAGTGGCGCCGCGCCACTCACGGGATCGAAGACCTCGCCGCCGATCACGAGATTGATGTTGGCACCATCCGCGGCAAGCGCATCATAGCTCGGCAGGCAAAGGTCCGCGCATGCCTGCCACCATCCATGCTGCGCGCCGACCACTCCGTCGGCGAGGGTCGCAACTAAGCGCGTACGGGCGCGCACACGGCCCTTTGGCGTCGCGATTGCGACCCAGTCGCCGTCGTCGATCCCGCGGGACGCTGCGGTCGCCGGGTTCATTTCCACGATCGGCTCAGGCAGCGCTCGGCGCAGGCGCGGCAGGTTGCGATGCTGGCTGTGGCAATACAGCGGTGTCTTGGCTGACGTCAGCACCAGGGGGAACCGCGCGTCGGACTCGTGTCCCTGGTTCGGCAAGTGCGGCGGCAAGCGGAATTCCGGCAGCGGCGGCTGGCCGATCGCCTGCAACGCTTCGGAGAAGATTTCCAGTTTGCCGGAGGGCGTGGCGAAGCCGTTGCGTCGATACTTGTGGTGTGTGGTTTCCAGCGGATAGCGGATGCCGCCTGGGGCCGACCGCAATTGCTCCGGCGTGATGCCGCTTGGCGCCAGGTAATGCCGCATCGCGGCGTCGATATCGCCGTGCCAGAAGTGCTCGCCCAGGCCGAGCCGAACGGCAAGGTCGAACACCACGTCGGTGTCGGCGCGCGCCTCGCTGCGCGGCGCGACAATGGCAGGGCGGAGCTGCACCCGTTCGGCAGCTGACTGATCGAGCCGGAAACCGACGGCGAGCCCTTCCCGTTCCCACGCGCTCGCGATCGGCAGGACGATGTCGGCGAAGGCAGCGGTCGGTGTCAGGTACAGATCGGTCTGCACATGGAATTCCAGCTCACGCAGGGCAGCCGCGCCGGTTGCGGCGTCGGCATGCGACAGGAGCAGGTTGGCGCCGAACCCAACCAGGGCGCGCACGCGATACGGCTCGGCGTGCTGGATCGCGCGATACAGATCGTCTGATGTCACCCAGCCCGCGCTCGCCGGGCCGAGCGGGCGCTCGTTCCGTCCAAGCGCCTTCCGCCACTGATCCGGCGGCCGCAGATCGACGCCGGAGACGTCGCTCACCGGCACCTGTGCCAGATGCACATTGCCGCCAGGCACATCGATGCTGCCGGTCAACGCATGCAGGATCGAGTGCGCGCGCGCGGTCTGCGTCGCGTTGGCGTGCTGCTCGAGCCCGGTCCAGGTGAAGTAGGCCAATGGCCGATGATGCGAGAGCAGATGCGCGGTTTCGCGAATGGCGCCGGCCTCGACGCCGGTGATGCCAGCGGCCTCCTCCGGGGGGAACCTGCGGCACAGCGCGGTGAAGCGATCGAACGCGGGACGGCAGGTGACCGGACCATCGCGACCGGCGATCGACACCGCACCGAACAATGCGAGCCTGGCCGGTGGCGCGTCATACTGCCGAACCTGCGGGTCGTAACACACCGTTGTGCCGCGTTCCTCGTCCCACGCGACGAAGCATTCCCCGCCGCCACCCACGGCGAGTTCATCGGCGCGCAGCAACCTGCCGGTGTCGTCGCGGACCAGGAACGGACCGTTGGTCCAGTCGCGCACGAACGGAGCGTCGAACCAGCCGCGCTCGATCATTTCGCCGGCGATCGACAGAGCCAGCGCGCCATCCGTCCCTGGCCGCACCGGCAGCCACTGGTCGGCCTTCACCGCCATCCCGACACGACGCGGATCGACCACGACCAGCTTCGCGCCCCGCTCGCGTGCCTGGGCAACCGCTGCCGCCGCGGCAAGCCAGGACGTGCTGGGGTTATGGCCCCATAGCAGAATGCAGCCCGCCCGTTCGTAGTCGGGCGAGCCCATGGCGGCGCCGGTGGTGAACGCGCCGGCAAAGTCGCGATGCCAGGAACAGATCTCGTAGGCATTGCAGTTGTTCGGTGAGCCGAATGCGTTGATCAGCCGATTGATCCACGGACCGGCATCCGAGATCGCAGTGCCGCTCGACGTCGTGACGGCGAACGCGACGGCCTCCGGCCCGCTTTCGGCGGCGATACGGTTCAGGGCGGCCGCCGTCTCATCCAGTGCCTCGTCCCAGCCGATGCGGCGCCATCCCGGGTCTGGATCGCCTTTCGGTCGTGTGCGCCGCAACGGATACAACAGCCGGTCGGATGCCTCGACCAGCTCCGGCGAGGCGCGCCCCTTGGCACAGATCGACGCTCCGGTCGGGTGTGACGGGTCGGGCTCGATCGCGACCAGCCGGCCGTTCTCTACCACCGCCTCGCAGCCGCAGCGGGAAACACAGAGTGGGCAGAAGGCGGGAATGCGTCGGCGCGGGTTCTCGGACATGTGTGGAGTGTAGCATCCGATCCGCCGTTATCGAGAAGGGCTGTTCCGTAGGGTGTTCGGGTAAACGGAGAAGGCCGGTGCTTCGCCCCGGACCGCACCAGAGGGCTCTGCCGAGGCATCGCCGGTGGGGCAGTCCGCCGTCATGCCTGTTCGGGCTTGCTATTGTGTCCACAAATGTGTATTGTCCACGATGCTCGTCGAGTAGGATGAACCAAAAAGGATCAGCAACCTTGAAGACCACGGCGTGGACTTCAAGGATGCCGCCCTGATCTTTGATGGGGTCTTTCTCGAAGCCGAGGACAAGCGCAGCGACTACGGCGAGCAGCGTTTTCGTGCCTTGGGCCGTGTCGGCGACGATTACTTCATGGTCGCCTTCACATGGCGCGGTGAAGTTCGCCGGATCATCAGCGCGTGGAGAGTGGACGATGAAGGCAAGCGACGATACGAGGCGATACTCGCCCGCAACCCTTAGGGCCGAGCGTGCGCGCGGCAAGACCCGCACCCGTGCGAACGCGCCCGCTTATCCTGTGGATGAGACATTCTGGCGCGACGCTCGGGTGGTGATGCCGCCGCCAAACAAGGCTTCGGTTCATCTGCGCCTCGATGCCGATGTGCTGGAATGGTTCCGGGCGCAAGGCCGGGGGCACCTGAGCCGCATGAACGCCGTCCTCCGCTCCTTCATGGAAGCGCACAAGCGATGACAACAAGCGGCCTTCGGACGCGGCAGACCTCGTTCGGTGTGCGGGTGCTGGAGCGTATCAAAAAGCGAGACGGATTTGATGTCCAAGGTGGGCGCGCTCCCCGATGAGATCGAAGCTGACCGCTACTTGCATGATCTGGATGCCCGCTATCCCGGCCTGCCCGCTTCTTCTCGCTCGGAGAAGACCAGGTTTGGGCGGGCACTGTTCTCGGATGGCTGCCCAGTGGTCGTTTGCGCCACGACCGGCGGCGTGAAGCTGCGCACGATGCTATATGAAAAGTCAGCGCAGGGAATCGGCCACGCGCGCGCAAGGAACCAGACACAATGAACAAGCGGACGGACGAACGAATCACGGCGGAGATCGAGGGCGCGTTTTCGGCCTCCCACCGGGTCGTAGTCGAATTCTCCGACTACCGGAACAGAGTCGGGTTTCAGGTTAAGACGACGCAGGGCGTCCCGATTTACACTGCCCCAGTCGCGCTCAAGCGGCTATATCAAACGGGGCCGGAACTTGCCAGCGCTCTGACCATCGCCTGCCAGGATATCGCGAAGCAACGACCGGTGACCAACAAGTAAATGGGGCTGCCGCGGTGACGTGGTGGCCGTTGCTCTATGCCGAGCAGGTGCTGGAACCTCCATCCGCCGGCAAATGGTGCTCCGCTCCGCGCTTCCCTCGCACATCAGATTTCATGATTTCATGTTCTGACGGCTCTAAGCGACGGAGAGGCAGATGAAATCGGCTCTCGTGGCGCTTCCGGTTGTGCGTGGCAGCCGGAAGCCATTAAGATAGGGGAAGACACGTACCAAGTTTCGGCTAATGCCTCTCCGGCCCGTGGTGGGATTACCGGGGCACGGGAAATGGCCCTTACCAATGCAAATGCGAAATGCAACTCGCTCGGCAAAAATATCAATGTTACAGACATCCAGACAGAGTTCGCCTTCCCCGCTAACGGGGTTGCGACCGTAACATTCACCTGCAAGTAACCTCACGGTCGATCAAGGTGCAGACGTTTTTGTCCGTCTCTGTGACGTTCCGCACGGACTTATCTGCGAAGATAGCCGATGGTTACCTTTGGCAACTCTTGGTAACCTTGCCATGACTTGGCAGGCGACAGCGGCTTGGGTCGGCCCAGGCCTCGGTGTTCTGAATTTCCTGATTGCGATCATTTCGAGCCGCCCTTCGTTTACCGTTGAATGCCAACGGGTCGTCGGCGCGATTGACGCGCAGCTAAGAATTGCCAACACTGGCAATCGGCCGTTATTGATCCGTCGTGTGCGTATATGGTCGGCAGGTAACAAAATCGCTGCATCCGATCACGTCGACCTCGACACCGACCAAACAGGCTTAAAGCGAACTATGCTGGCCCTTCAGGAAGGTCGCTTCCTAAAGATTATTCAACCGGCTCGATCCAACTGGTTGATATGAACAGGGGGGATTGGTGCTTCGTGCTGATACGATGGTCGCAGCAACCGTCGTCGCTGCCATGGACGGTCAGGCTCATCACCCCCGGATTTTGCCGGGATATTTTTGATGCGGTAGACCAGTAGCCGGTCGCCGCATGTCGGGGCTCGACGTACCGTGTTCCATTGGAACCCCAACGTTGGGATGTCGCATGGCATTTTGGAGGGAAGGTGCGCGGTTCCACGCACAGCTTTCGGTACAGCCTATTCTACGGTGGGGAAGGCGAGCGCATCGTCGGCTACGACAACGAGCCGGGCAAGGGAGACCATCGCCACTATGGCAGTCACGAAGAACCGTATTCGTTCACCACGCCGGAGCAGCTCATCCGGGATTTCCTCGCGGATGTCCGTGCCACGCGCCGTCGCCGATCATGACTCGGAGATACGCGTCCAGGTGGGTGGCAGCATCGACGACGATGCGGCCGCCTTCCTCGATGCCTGGCACCGCGCCGAGCGCGGTGAACACGTCCACGAGCGGGTGCTTGCCTTCGAAAGCTGGGAAGGCCTGGCCCAGGTCATGACCGGCGAGCGCTATCGTCTGCTGCGGCATCTGCACGAGCATCCCGAGCCGTCGGTGTCGGCGTTGGCAAAGGCGCTCGGCCGCCAGTATCGCCGCGTGCATGCCGATGTTGCGGCCCTGGAGCAGGCCGGTTTGCTCGATCGCTCGCACGGCACGGTGCGGACGACCGCCGACCGCATCACGGCCGACGTCAGGCTTTGAACATTCTGACGCGGCCTGTAACCAGGCGCCGCCGGCGTGCTGGCTCACCTCCTTGGCGGACCTCGCCAGCGAAGGCGGCAGGATCGCCGAACGCCAGTCCGGCGTCAGCCTGAGAAGAGAGTGATCATGGCCCGCTACTATCCAGCGATCGTCGAGCCCGCGGCGGAAGGGTTCGCCGTGTTCTTTCCCGACGTGCCGGGATGCACCTCTTCCGGCGCGACGGTCCAGGAGGCGGCACGCAATGCCGAGGAAGCATTGCAGGCGCGCCTCGATCTCGCAGTGGAACACGGCGAAGCGAACCCTCCGCCCTCGGAACTCGATGCCATCAAGGCGGAGCCGGATGTGGTCGAGGCCGCGCGCATCCTGGTGCGCGTCGAACTACCGGGGGCTCGGTACGCGTGAACATCACCTTGCCGGAGGAGCTGCTGGCGGCGGTGGATCGGTATGCGGCTCGGAGCGGCTATACGCGATCCGGTCTACTTGCCCAGGCGGTGCGCGAGCGCATGCGCCGTGACCGGGAAGTGGCGTGAGGCGGGCGTCGCAAGCGCCGATGCGGTTTGTGCAAAGCCTCGCCGGCAATGTCCGGAGGCAGGCGGCCGCTTGGTGCGCGGCGCTTAGTTTCTCCCGGTTGCTTGTTGGGGCACGCAAGGGTCAGCCGCAGTCGCTCGAGGATCTGTTGCGCGGCTACGATGTCACGAAGGTCAAGTCACTGACCCGGGATTTCCTCGACACCCCGGCCGTCGGCAAGGAGCGCCTCTGAGTGCCACGACACGCCGCCCGCGCAGATGTCATTTTTAACATTGACAGACACAAAAACTAACTGCATAATGCCGCCATGGACGCTCAACCCGAACCGCCCGACCTCACCCTCCAGCTCCCCAGGAGCACCTACTGGCAGGTCGTCCACACCCTGCGCGGCTATCTCCCGCCGCCGGAGATGGACACGCCCGAGGCGCTCGCCCACCGCGACCGCGCCGCGATCGCGCTGGTCGCCTCGATGCTGCCGGCCAACGCCGAAGAGGCCGACATCGCCGCCCGCTGCGTCGGCTTCAGTTCCTATGGGCAGGACTGCCTGCGGCTAGCGCGAGCGCATCGCGGCGACCTCGCTGCCTTCCTGAAGTGTAACGCCCAGGCCGCCAGCATGGAACGCCGGGCCTGCGGCACCCGTTCGCTGCTGCAACGCCTGCAGGCGGAACGCCGCAAGCGCGAGGCGAACAGCACCGCCACCGACCAGGCCGCCTGGACCGAACACTGCGCCATCGGGCTGATGGCGGATGCGCTGGGCGAGGCCCCTCCCGCCGCAGCGGCGGAGCCGCCGCCGTCACCACCCGCACCGCCGCCGCCTGGCAAGGAGGACGCCGAGGCCCTGGTCGCCGAGGCGGATCTGTTTGCGACCATGTATCCGCGGCGGGCCGCGGTGATCCGCGCCAAGGGCGGCCTGCCGGAGAACGTCATGGCCGGGATTGACCCAGCCATCGGCCCACCCAGGCCCGCGCTGGTGCACGCCATCGCCACCGGCACCAGCCCGACCCTGCTGGCGCTCGACAGGTCGGCCGCGGCCTGACCGCGGTCATATCCGGCCCATGTCCCGGAGTTGTCCTGGCTATAGTGCCGGCCATCCGTAGCGGCAGGCAGATCGACCCATCGGCACCGTCCTCGCGGAGACGCACCATCCACGTCTTTGTAAAAGCGGGACAAAGCCGTGGATGGCGGGCCTGCGCCCGCCATGACGATGTAGTCATCGCCAGTCATCGCTTCGGGCCTACAACAGCGCCGCTACTGATGGCCGGCCCAACAGCCGGGCAGCAATGCCAGATACGTCGCAGTCTCTCGCCGTGAGAACTGAGACGCTGTCGAGACGCCAGCCGCTCTTCACACCACCTGGTTGCGCAGCGTCGTCTCGCCCCGCCACATCCGCTCGAGGTTCTCCACCAGGATTTCGATCACATTCGCCTCGTATTGGCGCGTCTCGCCGCCGGTATGGGGCGTGATGAACACGTTCGGCATCGCCCAGAGCGGCGATGTCGCCTCCGGCGGCTCCGGATCCGTGCAGTCCAGCGCCGCGCCCGCGATGCGGCCGGCATTGAGGGCCTCGATCAGCGCGCTCTCCACCACGCACGGCCCGCGTCCGGCATTGATGAGAAATGCCGAGCGCTGCATCAGGCTGAGCGCCCTGGCATCGATCACGCCGCGCGTCTCCGGCACCAGCGGACAGGTGAGCACCACGAAGTCTGCCCGCGGCAGCAACGCCGGCAGTTCCGCGAGCGTATGCACGGAATCCGCCGCCTTGCGTCCCGCCCCCGGATCGCGCCGGAAGGCGACCACATTCATGTCGAACGCCTTCGCCAGCTCCGCCAGCCGGCCACCGATCCGGCCAAGGCCGACGATCAGCATCGTCTTGCCGCTCAGCTCGTCCTCGCGCTGGGTCAGATCGCCGATCATGCCGCGCCAGAACCGCCGCGCCTGGTTGTCGCGCGCCTCCGGCAGCCGTCGCGCCAGCGCCAGAATCAGCGACATCGCATGCTCCGCCACCGCGCGCGCGTTCACACCGGCCGCACTGGCCAGGCGGATGCCACGGGAGGCGAGCGCCGCCTGGTCGAACTGGTCGGTGCCCGCGCCGATCGACTGGATGAAGCGGAGCCTGGTCGCCAGCGGGATCAGCCCGTTGTGCCACATGCCGGACACGACGATCACATCGGCCTCGTGGGCGCGGCGTTCCAGTTCGTCGCGGTCGCGGAGTTCGAAGCTGCCGATGCCGGTGTTCAGCGCGTCGAAGCAGGCCTTCATCTGGTACGCGGCGTGCGCGAAGCAGATGACGAGCTGGTCCTTGGAGGGGATCATCGGGTGCTGACCTTGCTGCGGCGGTCCTGCGCCGGAAGGCTAGCCCTGGCGCGCCTTCATGCGCGGGTTCTTCTTGTTGATCACGTAGACGCGCCCGCGGCGGCGCACCACGCGGCAGTTCTTGTCGCGGGTCTTCGCGGCCTTCAGGCTGTTGCGAATTCTCATCTCGGCGCCTCGTGAAGAGCGGCGGTGGATACGGGCGCGATGCGCGCCTGTCAACCGCCTGCTGCGATTGCGTGCCAGCGCACCAGGCGCAGCCGGCCCGCGCGCATCAGGTGGAAGCGCGCCAGCCACAGCTCCGCCTCGCGCACCACCACGGCGAGCTGCCGCAGCGTCGGTCGCGCACCTGCCATGGCCTGCACTGCGGCGCGCCATCCCTGGATCGCGTTTTGCATCTCGCGGCGAGACACATCCTCGACGATCCGCACATCGAATCCGAGGCGCCGCAGCACACTGGTGATCGCCAGCTCAGTTGGCAGTTCGGCGGAACGACGGTCCAGCTTTGCCCAGGTCGCGACCATCGGGTTGGCCGGGTCGAGCGGCAGGTCCGATACCGTCTGCAGCAGCAGGAGTTGCCCGCCTGGTTTCAGCGCCTTTGATGCGGCGGCCAGCAGCGGCTCTGGCCTCGCGCCACGCAGCACCTCGATCGCCATGCAGTGGTGGAAGTAGCGGGGCGGAAACTTGGGTGCCAGCGGATCCCAGGGCTCCACCCGTGCACAGCGCCCCAGTCCGGCCTGCCGGCTGCGCTCATTGGCGAGACCCACGAGGCGCGCATTGGCTTCGTAGCCGGTGACCCGGACGCCGAGTTCCTCGGCGATGCGGCGCGATGCACCACCGCCGCCGGCGCCGATCAGCAGCAGTCTCAAAGCCGCGGACAAGCCCAGCGGTGTCGCAAGCCGCAGCACTTCCTCGCCGCCGCCCGGGAACAGGAACCCTTCACCCCACAGCGCCTCGGCCACGCTGATGCGAGCGCTTGGCCAGATCGGATCATCATCTTCCGCCAAGGCAGCGTCCGATATCCGCGACGGCATCAGATCGACCGCAGGCGGCGAAGCCTCGAGCAGGGGGGCGCGCCATCCCAGCAGGTTCCGCATGCTGTCGAACGGCATGGTACCACACCTCCGCGTGGCAGCATGCGGCCATCCGGTTGAGGAACCGTTGAGGCGCTAGTCGAACTCGGTCAGCACGTAGCGCACCGCATCGCCCCCCACGACGCTCGGCTTGTGGCGATGCGCCGGGCCTGCGGGGATGTGCAGCATGTCACCAGGTCCCGCTACGATGCTGTGGTCGTCGAATGTGTAGCGGATGCGCCCGGCCAGGATGAAGATGGAATGGCCGGTCGCACACCAGTCTGGTTCGGCCGCGCCCGGGGGGTCGGGCGCTCGTTCCTGGTAGCGCAGCGCGATGCCGAAGCTGGACACCGCCTCGCGCACCTTCAGCCGATCGGTGACCGCCTGCAACGGATGAGCGGCGGCGGGAAACAGGTAGGGGCTGTCGGCCACGGTCTCACTTTGCGCCAGGGTGAGGCTGCGGTGAAGCCCTACCTCAAGCGGGTTTTCTTCTGGTCAATTCCTGTTCGATCCGAGCTCTGGTCTCGCGTAGCGGTTCCAGGCAACGCGCGACGCCTTCGCGCGATGTGACCACTCGGGCCATCCAAATCGCGCCGACACAGCCGATGATGCGACGTTCAACGCGAACCGGTAGGGCGATCGCGCCTGTATGGGGCCAGATCTGACCGGCCTGCCGCAGCCCATAACCACGGCGACGCGTCGCTGCCACGAGTTGCGAAACCTGGGAAGGGTCCCGCGCAAGCGCATCGTTCGGATCATCGGATCGGGAAAGCAGGTCAAGCAGCGCGGCCCGGTCCGGGGAGGGAACAAACGAGAGATAAGCAAGACCCGCCGCGCTGGCGAACATGGGCAGGCGCTGTCCGACCATGTTGCGATCAATCGACAGCGGCGCGACGGGATGCGTCGTTTCACGAATCACCATGGCGGTTCCGTCGGGCGTGGACAGATCGCACGGCCAGGAAATCCGTTCGGTGAGTGCGAGGAGGGCCGGCGCGGCAACGGACGTGACCCACTGCTCGTCCTCGAAGCCGTCCGCCAGGACGCGGACCTTGAGCCGGAGGTGAAACTGGTCGTCGGCCGCACCGCGACCGACATAACCCTCCTCCACCAATGTCTGCAACAGCCGATAGACGGTCGCGCGCGGAACGCCGGTGGAAGTCGCCACGGTCAGAGCAGACGCACTGCCAACGCGGTTCAGCGCGGCAAGCACCGCGAGGCCGCGCGCAAACGCGCGTATAGGCTTGGGTTTCATGCATCCCCTGTCCGCGTGGTGGACAAATCGAAAATAGGCTTTGCCCCCGATCCCGCGGGGATGGAAGTTCCGCCGCAACGGCTGGCGTGCCGTTTCAGGGAGAAGACGATATGCAGCACGCGACTGCGCAGCAAGCGACCGAGGTTGCGATCATCGGATGCGGACCGACCGGCGCGATCCTTGCCAACCTTCTGGGGCTGCAAGGCATCTCGACCGTCGTCCTGGAACGGGAAGCGGCGGTCTACGCATTGCCGCGCGCCGTTCATTTCGATGATGAGGTGATGCGGCTCATCCAGACGGTCGGCCTGTCCGAGACGGTCGCCAAACAGGTTCATGTCTCCCCAGGCATGCGATTCGTGGACGACCGTGGACGGTTGTTGCTCAATTGGCATCGCCCCGCCGATGTCGGGGCGCAGGCGTGGCACGCGAGCTATCGCTGCCACCAGCCCTTGTTGGAGCAAGTGCTGCGTGATGGGTTCGCCCGCTTCCCCAGTGTCTCTTTCCAGACGCGGACAGAGGTATTTGCACTGGAGCCCAGGCAAGACGCTGTGACTGTCCGCTACGAGGACCTTGCGAGCGGTCAGCTTCGCGAGCTGCGCGCGCGTTACGTGGTTGGATGCGACGGCGCCCGCTCGCTGGCGCGACGGATGATCGGCGCACCCATGGAGGATCTTGGCTTCCACGAGCGTTGGCTCGTCGTCGATGCAATCCTGCTCCGCCCGCGCCCCGACCTCGGCGATTGGAGCGTGCAGTATTGCAACCGCGCGCGCCCCGCGACTTATGTGCGTGGAACCGGTCATCGGCGGCGCTGGGAAATTGCCGTGCTGGACGACGAGGACAGCGCGAGCGTCACGGAGCCGGCAAAGGTCTTCGAGCTGCTGAAGCCGTGGGTCGGACCTGAGGACGTGATGCTCGAGCGGATGGCCGTCTATACGTTCCACTCCGCGATCGCCTTGCAATGGCGGAGCGAGCGGTTGCTGATCGCGGGAGACGCGGCGCATCTCACGCCTCCGTTTCTGGGTCAGGGCATGTGCGCCGGCATGCGCGACGCCGGCAATCTCGCCTGGAAACTGGCGCGGGTGCTGCGGGATAAAAGCGCGGAAACGCTGCTTGACTCCTATCAGGCTGAGCGATCGCCGCACGTGCGCGAATACATCGAACTGGCGGTCAGGCTTGGCGGCCTGATCAACACCAAAGCGATGGAGGGCGCGCTGTCAGGCGCAGTGCTCTCAGGCGGCGAGGCGCAGCAGATGGCCTCCATCAAGCCTCGGCTTGGCCCGGGCCTGGCTGGCGGTTGGCGTGATCAGGCCGGGCAGATCGCGCCTCAGCCGAAACAACGTGACGGAACACTTCTCGACGATCGGGTTGGCTACTGCTTCACCGCGCTGCTCCTGCCGGATTTCGCCGCTGAACTCCGCGCCGACACACTTGCCAGGCTGGAACGGGAAGATGTCGCGATAGTCGTGGCCGATACGACAGAGCAAGAAGCCTGGCTGCGTGAGACAGGGGCAAGCGGCGTGGTCATCCGGCCCGATCGTTATTTGCTCGGTGCGGCCCGTTCGCCGGCAGAAATGGATTTACTGGCCGAGGCGGTCTGAGCGTGGTGCTGCCGCACGAAGAGAAGGGAAAAACCATGGATTCGACTGCAGCGGTGACGGCGCTCGGCTACATCGGTATCCGATCCGGTCGCGCGGAGGACTGGTCGCGCTTTGCCGCCAAACTGCTGGGGATGCAGCAGGTGGATCGAGGCGGCGGAACGGTTGCCTTCCGGATGGACGACCGGACGCAGCGCCTGGTTGTGGCCGGCGGCCAGGGCGAGGGTCTGGACGTGATCGGCTGGGAAGTCGCCGGCGCTGCGGAACTGAACGCTTTGGCGGCTCGCCTCGACGTGCATGGGATTGCCGTGCAGCACGGCACCCGCGCCTTCGCGGATCAACGTCATGTCGCCGATCTCATCGCTTTCGACGATCCCGCTGGCAATCGGCTCGAGCTGTTCCATGGACCGGCCGTCGCCAGCGAACCGTTTCGTTCGGGCCGGCCGATCTCGGGTTTCCGGACGGGACCGTTAGGCATGGGCCACGCTGTTCTGCACACCAACAACGCGGACGCACTGCTGGCCTTCTATCGTGACCTGCTGGGCTTCCATGTCAGCGATTATGGGCTCAGGCCGTACCCACTATATTTCTTCCATGTAAACGGACGGCACCACAGTTTCGCCATCGTCGGTTCCGGCTCGACAGGGATGCACCATTTCATGGTCGAACTGTGCAGCCTGGATGATGTCGGCCAGGGCTACGACCTCGCCCAGCTCGACGACGGGCGTGTCGCCTATACGCTCGGGCGCCACACGAACGATTTCGTGACCTCGTTTTACGCGAACTCCCCGTCCGGCTTCTTCGTCGAGTATGGTTGGGGTGGCCGGGTGATCGATCCCGCCACCTGGCAAGAACACGAGACCCATGATGGCCCAAGCCTCTGGGGTCATGACCGGCTGTACATGGAGCCCGAGCAGCGCGGGCGCCTGCGAGATTTGCGGCTGTCCGCGGCGGCACGCGGCGTGCGCGCGCCCGACTGCGCATGGCTCGACGCTGTCGTCAGCCGCGAATAGAGCGACCAGATAACCAAGGGAGACAGTTCATGACCCGGATGACCTGCCGGACAGCATCTCTGCTGTCGGCCACAGCCCTCGGCTTTGCCGTCGCACTGGCGGCGCCGGCCAGGGCAGAGATCAAAGGCGACGCTATTCGCATCGGTGTGTTGACCGATATGACAGGCGCGTTCGCAACGGTCATGGGCCCCGGATCGGTTGAAGCGGCTCGGATGGCAGCCGAGGAATTCGGCAACGCCATCAACGGCAAACCGATCGTGATCCTTCAGGCCGACCATCAGAACAAGCCTGACATTGCCTCCGCCATCGCTCGCCAGTGGTTCGACCGCGATGGTGTGCAAGCCATTGCAGATGGCGGGACTTCCGCCGCCGCACTGGCCGTGCAGGATCTGGTGCGCGCGAATGGCCGCGTGTTCCTGATTTCGGGCGCTGGCGCGGAGGAGTTGTCCGACAAGGCCTGTGCGCCCACCAGCGTGCAGTGGACCCAGGATTCGTACTCGACGGCGACAGCGGTCGTGTCAGCGATCTGGAAGCGTACGCAGGCGCCGTGGTTCTTCGTCACCGCTGACTACACTTACGGGCACGCCGTGGAGGCGGCCGCGCGGGCGCGGCTGGCAGCGCTCGGCGGCAAGGTCGCGGGCAGTGTCAACGTAGCTCCCACCACCAGCGATTTCAGCGCCTATCTGATCCGAGCGCAGGCGTCAGGTGCCAAGGTCGTGGCGCTGAACGCTGCGGGCGGCAACGCGACCGCGATGAAGCAGGCCGCCGAGTTCGGCCTCGCGGAGCAAGGAATGATGGTCGTGCCGATGTCGTTCCAGAACGTCGACATTGCCGCTGTTGGCTTGCCGCTGGCGCAAGGAGACCTCGTCCTGAGCAGCTTTTTTGAGGATGAGTCCGCGGCGGCACGGGCATGGTCCGACGCGTACTACGCGCGCCGCCACACCATGCCCTCGCAGATCCAGGCCGGCGTCTATTCGGCGGTGCGGCACTATCTGCAGGCGGTGAAGGACACGGATGCCGACGATGGACCGACCGTGATGGCGCGGATGCGGGCGACGCCTGTGAACGACGCCTATGCGCACAACGGCACCATCCGCCCGGATGGGCGGATGGCCCACGATCTCTATCTTCTGCAGGTCAAGACGCCTGCCGAATCGCACGGGCCGTGGGACCTTGTGAAGCTGATCGAGACGGTGCCGCCGGATCAGGCTTTCCGTCCGCTCGCCGACAGTCACTGTCCATTGAGTCGGGGCAACTAGGACGGCGAGATGTTTGCCGAACTGGCTGGCCCTGCGCGGCCGAAATAGCGAGCGCGCCGTTCAGCACGGTCCGACCGGCGAGCAGGTGCAAGCCGCGGTGCGTATCACCGCGGTGGTGCACGCCGCAGCCGCGGTGCTCGACGGCAAGACCGCCGAAGTGGGGACGCTGCGGGCGGCCTGATGCCTCAGCGCGAGTCGGTGGCCTGGGACGCTTCCGCTGCCACCCACGGATCGATGCATCCCGTGGCGGCGCGGCGATACACCACCATGCCGTCGAACGCCGCGATCTGCCGATAGCGCGACCAGGCGCGGGCGAAGGCCGGGTCCGAAGCGCTCAGCAGGCTCACATAGTTGACCACGCCCTCTCGCCTATCGACCACGGCGATGTCGGGGCAGCCGACGATGAAGTCGTGCGCGACCCAGCGGCGAATCGGCCACTCCTTGGCCGCGGCGGCATCGAAGCGGGCGCGCCACAGTTCCCCCTTCAGCGCCCACATCGAATCGAAGCGCGACGCCCAGGCGACGCCGGTGTTGTTCACAACCGGGAAGCCCAGGGCGATCCATTCCGAGAAGGCGATGTAGGTGCGTGCCTTCTGCTGGCGGATCAGGCGCTCGAGCTTCGCGATCGTGTTCTGCTCGGGCTGCACCGCGAGCGCCATCTGTGGCTCCAACCGCTGGAATGCCGCGACCAGGAACACGACACATGCGACGGCTCCGGCCAGCATGGGCAGGAAGGCCTTGCGGCGATCGGTGCGGCTGTTCATCAGCACCGAGGCCGCCCAGCACAGCAGCGCCAGCACGGTGGCGATGGTCGCCGGCAGGCGGTGGTAGAACCAGTCCTTGCCGTCCATGAAGCAGATCACCGTGCTGGCGATCGCGAACACGACCAGGGTCAGCATCAGGTTGCCCTCGGGCGTGCGGTGTCGGCGGTTCCACCACAGAGCCAGCGCCACTGCCTGCCCGAACATCAGACGCAGACTGTCCGCCACCAGATGCCGCAATGGCACGTCGGTCGCGCCATACAGCGCCAGGGCGAGCGGCACGGCGCGGCGCAGATAGGCCGGGCAGAACCACGCGATCAGTCCGGCATAGGCGAGCATCGTCGCCCCGGCGACCAGGGGCATGGTGCGGAACGGGTTCAACCCGCGCAGCACCACGAGACCTTCAAGCACGACGAAAACACCGACATAGCGGGGCTTGAGCGCGCAGCCGAGACCCGCGAGCACTCCGGCAATCAGGGCGTCGCGCGGCACCATCCGGTCGCCGTCGAGTGAGCGGGCGAACAGCGCAAGGTAAGGCAAGATGGCAGCGACGAGCAGGTGCTCGCGCTGGCCGAGATCGCCCGCGGGCACCACCAGCAACACCGTGCCGATTGCGGCGAACACCGGCAGCCGGTCCTCGAACAGGCTGCCGCTGCCGCGCAGCAGCGAGGCGGTCCACCAGGCGCAGGCCAGCACGGTGGCGACAAAGAATGGAATCGCGGTGAATTGCGCGTCGATGCCCAGCACGCCGGCGAGCCGGATCGGGATGGCGGAAATCCACACGATCAACGGCGGGTTGACCTCCACCACGTCGACGTAGAGTTCACGCCCGGCCAGCCAACGCCGCGCCACATACAGCAGCCAAGCGACGTCGTCCTTGAGCGGCGAGCGCAGCATGGTGAACAGGACGATGCCGATTACGGCCAGCAGCAGCAGCAAGCTGGTCGCGGTGACCGCAGCGCGGACGAAGGACGGTGCCGGGCGAAGCGCCCGGGCCTCGGTATGGCTCATTTACGCTCGGTCAAAAAACGGGTTTCGCTGCCCCATCGGCGCGCAGAGAGCATGCCCTGCGGCTCTTTCTATGGCATTTATATGATTGTCGGGCCGATTGCCACGACGTTATTTCATGGCAATCTGGGTCAGTGCGCCAGTGCGGCTGGCCCGACCAGCCATCGCCTCGGTCACGTCGTATACAGCCAGCGGCTGACCAGCGTCTCCACGTCATCGGTGAAGTCGCCGCGCGGACCCTCCGCGAACAGCGTGCCGGTGCGCATGACATAGACATAGTCGGCGATACCGAGGGCGCCCTTGATGTTCTGGTCCACCAGCAGGATCGCCTTGCCATCGCGCGCCAGGCCAGCGATCAGCGCATAGATCTGCGCGGCGATGCGCGGCTCGATGCTGGCGGTCGGTTCGTCGATCAGCATCACGCTGGGATCGGTCAGCAACGCACGCGCAATCTCCAGTTGGCGCTGCTGGCCACCCGAGAGCGTTCCGGCAGCCTGACGGCGGCGCTCCGCCAGGATGGGGAACTGTGCGAAGGCGCGCTCGATCCGCTCGCGCGCCAGGGTGCGGTGGCGCCGGAACGACCAGGTGCCGAGACGCAGGTTGACCTCGACCGACAGGAACGGAAATACGCTGGGCCGCTGCGGCAGATAGGTGATGCCGTGATGCGCCATGTCGTGGGAAGCGACGCTGTGCAGCGACGTGGCGCCGAAATGCATTTCGCCCTGCTGCGCCGGCAGGAAGCCGAACAGCACCTTCAGCAGCGTGGACTTGCCGGTGCCGTTCGGTCCGAGCACGCAGCGCACCTGGCCGCGCAGCACGTCCACCGACATGCCGTTGAGGATGTTGATGCCGGGCACATAGCCCGCGACAAGGTTACGTGCCGTCAGTACTGGTGCGGGATCAGACACCGGCATAGGCCCGCAGCACTTCCTGGTCCTCGCGCACATCGGCAACCGTGCCGTCAGCGATCTTCTCGCCGCGCGACATCACCACCATGCGGTGGACCAGTCGCTGCAACGCCTCGATGTCGTGATCGACGATGACGAAGGTGCGGCCGTCAGCGTGCAGCGTGCGCACCAGCTCGATGATCTGATCGCGCAGGAACGGGTTCACGCCGGCGAACGGTTCATCGAGGAACAGGATCTCGGGGTCCAGCATCAGGGCGCGGCCAAGTTCCAGCAGCTTCTGCTGGCCGCCGGAGAGGTTCTTCGCCTGGAGCGATTCCAGGGCGGCGAGGCCGAGGAATTCGAGATGCTGGCGTGCGGTGCGGGTGGCCGCGGTCTTGTGGGAATGCGGGCGGGCGAGGCCGGGAACCAGCATGTTCTCCAGCACGGTCATACGGCTGAATAGCTGGGTGATCTGAAAGGTGCGGCCGACGCGCAAGGTGGCAAATTCGCTTGGCGAGTGTCCGTCAGCTCGCTGGCCGCGCAGGAAGATGTGGCCAGCGGCAGGCGGCAGGTGGCCGGTCAGCATGTTGATCGTGGTGGTCTTGCCGGAGCCGTTCGGGCCGATCAGACCGACCAGTTCGCCGTGCTGCACGGCGAGGTTCAGGTTGCTCACCGCGACGATGCCGCCGAAGCGCTTGGTGAGGTCGCGGGCTTCGATGAGTGGGGGTGTCGACACCGCGCACATGGACCCTCACCCGCCGCGCAGCGCGCGGCGACCTCTCCCGCGAGCGGGAGAGGTGAATTTGAACTGCGCCACCTGCTGCCACGCCAGCGCCAGCAACCCGTTGCGCGCGAACCGCATGGTCAGCAGCAGCAACGCGCCAAACAATACCAACCTCCACTGGCCATAGCTGCGCAGCGCCTCGACCAGGAACTCCAGTCCGAGCGCACCGATCATCGCGGCGACGATGCTCTCGGCACCGCCGATCACCGCCATCGCGACCACCAGGCCCATCTGATCGACCGATCCGATGTCGGGTGTGAGGATGCCGATGTAGTGACCGTAGAAGCCTCCCGCGAGCCCGGCGAAGCTCGAGGTGATGGCGAAGGCGAGGACGCGGAACCGCACCACCTTTACACCGGCCGCGGCTGCCGCGTCCTCGTTCTCGCGGATGGCGCGAAAGAACAGGCCCCAACGCGATGTCACCAGGAACTGCATGATCGCCAGCGATCCGATCAGCAGCGCCAGCCCCAGATAGTAGAACGGCGTGTCGGTGCGGCCATGGAACAACGGCGTGACCTCCAGGCCGCCGGATCCGCCGGTGACCTGGTTTTCCGACACGATGACGATGCGCAGCACCTCCGAGAAGGCGACGGTGAACAGCGCCAGGTAAGGGCCGCGCATGCGCAGGCAGACGAAGCCTATGCCACTGCCGACGATGGCGCACATCAGCACGCCGGCCACCATGCCGAGCGGGATCGGGATGCCGAATGTCGTCACTAACAGACCGGAAGTGTAGGCGCCGAGCGAAACGAAGGCCATGTGACCGAATGAGAACTGCCCGGCATAACCGGCGAGCAGAGCCCAACTCGCGGCGACGATGGCGTAGAACATCGCCAGCACGCCGACGGACAGCCAGTAGGCATTCACCAGGTAGGGGAATGCCAAGGCCACGGCTGCCAGCACAAGCACGCACGCGCTACTCCATCGCGACATGCGCGCGTCCGAACAGGCCGGTGGGGCGGATCAGCAGCACCAGCATCAAGATGAGCAGGCTGAATGCCTGCGCGTAAGTGAGGCTGCGGCTCGGGTCGGGAAACAACGCGACAAACATGGATTCCGAAACGCCGATCATCAGTCCGGCGAGGATCGAACCGGCGACGGAACCCATGCCGCCCAGGATGACGATGGCGAAGGCCTGCGTGTCGGGCAGCAATCCCATCGACGGCGACAGCGAGTAGATCGGCCCCACCAGCGCGCCGGCACCGCCCGCCAATGCTCCGCCGAGACCAAAGGCCAGCATATAGAAACGCTGGTCGTTGATGCCGACGATAGCGGCGGATTCGCGCGATTGGCTGACCGCGTTCAGCGCCTCGCCCCAGGGGGTGCGGTTCATGAACCATACCAGGCCGATCAGCATCGCGATGCCCGCGCCGCCGGCGAACACGCGGTCCCAGGCCATCACCAGGCTGCCCACCACCGCGACGCCGGGCCAGAACGATGGCGGCCGCAGCGGATAGGGCCCGTAGATGATCAACGCGAGTGCGCGCAGGAAGATCGAGATGCCGAAGGTGACGAGAATGCCGTAGTCGCCCTTGCGCTCGGTGGTCGGGCTGTAGAGCGGCGTCAGCAATGTGCGCTCAACCAGGATCGACAGCGCGAATGACAGCGCCATCGCCACGACCACGGCGGGCAGCGGCGGAACGCCGGCGAGTGCAATGGCGAAATACCCGAAATAGCCGCCCATCATGTAGACTTCGCCATGGGCGAAGTTGACGATCTTCAGGATCGAGAAGATCACCGTCAGGCCGGCTGCGATGACCGCGTAGATGATGCCGATGACCAGGCCGTTGAGCGCCTGGATCAGCAGGTAGTCGGTCATGCGGTCGGGGCGCGCATCAGGTCCCCGGCTTCTTGTACACGTAGGGTACCGTGGCGAACTGCCTCGGCCAGACGATCGGCGCGTCGGCCTGACCCTGCTTCACCTCGTGGTATTGCAGAATGGTCAGCGGCGCGTCCAGGAACTGATGATAGTGCCAGGCGGGCTCGTGGCTGGTGGAGAAGGAATACTTGCCGCGCACCCCGACATAACCGGTCTTCTCCAGTGCGCTGATGATCGCTTTCGCATCGGTGCTGCCGGCGGTCTTGATCGCGTCGAACAGCAGCCAGGCGCCGTCGTAGCTTTCCATCACCGCGCCGGATGGATCGGCGTTGTGCTTCTGTTTGTAGGCCGCGACGAACGCCTTGGTCTTGTCGTTCCAGGAAGCCTTCGGCAGGCCGACATTCTCGGTGACCAGGTACTTGCCGGCCTCGCCGACATTCTCCCAGAAGGTCGGATCGACCGCCTCGCCGCCGGAATTGTAGATGCCGCAGTTCGTCGTCGGCGCGAACCCGAGGTCATGCGCCTGGCGAATCATCGGATAGGCGCCCGCTTCGGCGTAGACGCTGAGGAAAAAATCGTACGGCGGCGTCTCACTCTTGAAGCGTAGGATCTGCGCGGTGAAATCCGTCAGGTTGGGGTCGGCATCGACCGCGGTGAACTTGATACCGGCCTTGGTCAGCTCCTGCTGCACCAGCGTGCGGGCGGCGAGACCTACGTCGTCCTTCTCGGCGATGATCGCCACGTTCTTGAAGCCGGCGGCGGCGATCCACTGGCCGATGGTCACATCGATCAGCGACACCGCCGGCGCGTTGCGGAACACCTCCGGGTAACCCTTGGCGGTGATCTGATCGGACCACACATCGCAGGCCATGAACGGGGTGCCGTATTTGTGGTAGACTTCCATGCCGGCGAGGGCGACTGGGCTGTGGAACTCGCCGAATACGGCAACCACCTTGTTCTGCTGCACCAGCCGCTCGGCCGCGGTGCGGCCTTCCGCCGGCATGCCGCGCGTGTCGGCATAGCTGATCTCGACCGGCCGGCCGAGGATGCCGCCGTGCGCGTTGACCTCGTCCGCGGCCATCACGGCGGCGTTCTTCATGTTGGTGCCTTCGGCGTAGCCGCCGGGTGGCGACAGCGGTCCGACCCAACCGATCGCGACCGGCTCGGCCGCACGGGCGGAACGGCCCAGCAACGGCAGCGAGGCAGCAGCACCCGCTCCCGCCAGCAAAGCCCGCCTTGATGGCGCACTGACGGTTCGTTGCTGGATGTTCCTAATGCGCACTGGCTTGCTCCGTCGGTTCGGGGTGGATGGCCTGGGGGCGCATCCTGTCAAGAAGCCTTGCTCACGCCAAGAGGAGGACCGGCTGGGCCGCGGGATTGTCACAGTCGCGAGCGCGGTCGGACGGGATCGCAACCGCTACGGGTGCTCCACGTTTCACTGCAGCGAACGAGATCAAGGAACTCCAGCAATGAAACATGCGGTCAACCTTTTCGCAGTCGGCGTGCTGGGCCTGTTGGCTGCCTGTGGCACAAATCCCAAGGAACGGACCACCGGTGGCGCAGCCGCTGGCGCAGCCACGGGTGCAGCAGTTGGCGCGCTGGCCGGACCACCCGGCATGGCGGTGGGTGCACTGGTCGGCGGCGGTGCCGGCGCGGTCACCGGCGCGGCGACCAGCCCGAAGGACGTGAACCTGGGCAAGCCACCGTGGACCAATCCTGAGACGCGGCTGCCGACGCCCAATGGGCCGGTCGCGCCTGCGCGTTCCGCGCGCGCCGACACCTCGCACGATCACGACGCCGACCTTCTGAACCAGCAGAGCCTGGAGCGGAGGGGCGTCAATCAACCGTGAGCTGAACGGCGCCCTGGTGCGGACTTTCGCCGTGATTGTTCGGGTCGCTGGTCACATTTTCGCCATAAAGTGACACGGCGGCCCGACGACGCCCTATGTCCATCGCCATGACATTCCTGACAACGGTGCAGCCGCTCCTCACTCGGATTGGCAAAGCGATTGGGGTCCGCTCACCTGCCGCGGCGGTTCGGCGGGACGGAAGCCGCGCCGCCACGCCCGCTTGGCTTGTCACGACAGCCGATCCCTGGATCGCTGAGGAGCAGTGGCTGGCCGGCTGTCCTGCCAACCGTTGCGAGCACTTCGGCTGGTTGTGGTGGCAGGATTCCTGAAGCTTTAGTGGCGCAATCGCTGCCGCACTGGTAGTAATGTCCGACGCCTGAAACGTCGTGGACTGTTCACCCCGGGGAGGCAACGATGCAGCCAACCGACATCGCGCGGGTCGAAGCCTATCTGCGGAAGACCATCGGCAGCGACCGGATCCGCATCGAAGTGCCGACGAGCCGAAGCGCTTCGATCGAGGTATGGGCGGGCAGCGAGTTCCTCGGGACGTTGCACCGCGACGACGAAGATGGCGAGGTGTCCTACTCGCTGCAGATTTCGATTCTCGAGGAAGACCTGCCGCCGCCCACCCCGCAGAACACGGCAACGGCGAGGCGGAAGTAAGTGTTCCACCGCGTGGCGAAGGCGACCGTGTGATACAGATGGCTGATCCACCGCCAACTGACTATGGCGCGACCGAGAACGCGATGTCGCCGTTGG
>Ga0209040_10000226_pt1 | contig 40480 bp, 57 predicted proteins | sample BogFormECP12_OM3_FD_188240 | JGI IMG/M metagenome (GOLD analysis project Ga0209040, IMG submission 188240) | Bog forest soil microbial communities from Calvert Island, British Columbia, Canada - ECP12_OM3 (SPAdes) (version 2) | ecosystem: Environmental > Aquatic > Freshwater > Wetlands > Bog ... | reverse complement strand
AGAACCCGCTCGGGTTTCGTCCAACTCTTGGGTCTTCGCATCGTTTGGTACCGTCAGTGCACCGCGTGCGGCGGGGTCTTGGTTTCGCCTTTGCGGGTCATGTGGATGCAGGTGTTGGCACCACTCGGCGTCGTCAGGCTGAAGTGGGCGCCCGAGGTGCTCACGCCGAGCTTGTCGGCCATCTGGACCGCCGCGCTGGCCGCCGCGAGGGCGATGGCGAGCCACTCCCGACCGACGGCCTGCATGTCGCCGTGAATCTCGACCTCGTAGCCCGGCGGCGCCACCGGCTCGCCTTCGTCCACGGTCTTACCCCAGCCCCAGTGCATGACGCCGCGCTCCGACACGTGGAACGAGCAGTCTGCGGCGCTGTCCGGCATCCCTAGCGCGGGCTTCGCCGCGCGAAGCGTGACCTCGGACGCCGCAGGCGAAATCTTCGACGCGGACAGGTGGTTGCCGAGCTTCGGGTGCGCGCTGTAGCCGAACTGCCAGCCGTCGATGACGGCGACGATGGGCTCGCCGTCGGACCTCTTCTCCGCGTTGCGCTTCAAGTCCGCGAAGTTGGTGACCGCGCCTGCGAGAATCGCTTTCTTCATCGCGAGACGTCGTTCGTTACGATCCATGTCTTCCCTTCACTTTCGCGTACTTCGCCCACTGCTGACTTCCTTCGACCCGAGCCCAACCGTCCCGTACCCCTCTCTTGAGAGAGGTCGCCACGACCCGCAGAGCGTTCTCGTCTCCGTCTCCGACGCCTAGACGCCGCGCGACATCGCCTCGTGAGAGTGGGACGTCGAGGAGCTTCTTGGCGACGGCGGCATCGAACGCCTTGCGGCCTTCTGGAGTTCTCGTGTCGAAACTCATCACGCGACGTCCTCGGTCAGATCCAAACGGCGTACGCCGAACCTCTCTCGCTGAGACTCGTCGAGGTCTTTCTTGAGCTGCTCGATGGTGCCGCCGAGCTGGTCACGCTCGTCTTCGAGCGCCTTGATCCTCTTCTGGAGCTTCTCTTGCTCGGTGCCGCTCGTTGCGTGCTTGAGCGCCTCCTCGGCCTCCTTGAGGCCCTTCTTGAGGAGGTCCGTTGCCTTCTCGTACTCCGCCTTCATCGCGTCGAGCTTCTTCTGAAGCTCCGCCTTGGCGTCTGCGATGGTCTTGTTCGCCAAGTCGAGCCTCGCGTTCAGATCGACGAGCGCACTCTCCGTGTCCCTCTGAAGGACGAAGAAAGTGACGGTCTCGGGGACTTGCTTGTAGATGATGGTCTTGCCCGTCGGCACAGGCTGGTAAAGCCCCTTCGCGTCCGTGTAGTACTGTCCGCTGACGCAGTACGATCCCATCGGAAGGTCGCCAAGCTCCTCGAGCATTCGCATGATCGTGTCCTGGAACGTGCCGACCACGACCCAGCCCGCGCAGGTGCACAGTTCGACCTCGTGAGCGCGAACCGTCTTCACGAGACCTTCAATGCGATTCGGCGTCATGTTCACGCTCCCAGGATCTCCTTGAGTTGCCGCTCGCCGATGGCCGTCCGGATCTTGCCGATGTCGACTTCGAGCTTGCGGCTTGTGGTCAGCTCCTTCTCACGTGTGGCGCGCAGGTCTTTCAACGCGTTGTCCACCGCCTGGTTGTGGTTCTTCGCGTTCTCGAGCTTGGTCTCGGTCTCCTTGAGAGACTTCTGCGCGGCGTCGCACTCTCTGTGCGCCGTGGCGGACTTCTCACACGCTTCTTTGAGCTGATCGTTGAGCGCCGCGATGACGCTCTCCGCGTCCTTCATGAGGACGAAGAAGGTCACGAGGGCCGGCTTCCACTTCTGGACGTTCACGAAGCCAGGTGTCGGCGTGTATCCGCCGTAGGGCTGCTGTCCCGCCGGGAGCGGCTCCTGCTCGAACACCGACTCCATCACCGAGTCTTGGTAGGAGCCGATGACCTTCCAGCCGCGTTGCGTCTCTTCGAACAGGGACTCCCCGCGGACCACTTTGGAGATGCCTTCGATCTTGATCTCGTGCATTTGACGGTCGTACCTCAGGTACGAGCGCGCCGTCAAGCCAATTAGCCAAGAAAGCGGTGGCGGGCGAGCCGTCCGAGCTGGTGTAGGCCAATGCCCACGGCGTCGAGGACGTTGTGGTCTTTCTTGGTCACGTTTTCCTGCTCTTCCGAAGAAAGCCGCGCCCAAACCCGCTCATTCATGATCTTTTTGGGAACCTGGCCCTTCCACTCGTCCGGGTAGACGGTCACGAGGTCCATCGACTCGTGATAGGCCATGGCCACGGCACAATCGACCCCAACCAGGCCCAAAAGGTCGTTCTGATCGACGTCTCGCTTCGCAGCCCTCTGGCGACTCGCCGAGAGCACCCTCGGCCACTCGACGACGAGCGTGTGCCTCGCGTCCCACGGGACGACCCGGAGCCCCATCACCCAGCCGGTCACGGCGACCGCCATCGCGACACACGCGGCGGCATCGTTGCCCTCCGTGACCGGACTTTTCACGTACGCGGCCCGAAAGAGCGTGGCGTCATTGTCGAACACCGCCACGCCGCATGCTCGAATACCCGGGTCCATCGAAACGATCACAGCACCGCCACGCGAGGGCACTCCTTGATCTCGCTGAACTTGAGCGTGATGTCGTTTCGCCCGTCGTTGAGCCGGTAGTCGCCGTTCATGAGTTGCTCGACGACCTCGTAGACCTGATCCTCGAGATTGAACGTATCTCCCACTTGGACGTCACTCGCGATGTCGTTGGCTGCCTGGATCAAAGTGTCCTCCTTCTTTTTCTTCTTTGACACACGTACGAGTTGAATCTCTTGAACGGCCCCACCAAGCTCCACCGGATCGTCGAAGAGAATGCAAGTGCCGTCGCCGAACTTCCAACCGATGACGAATAGCCGCGATCCCGGAGGAGGCGGCGGTTTGGGTTTCGGGCCTCGCTTTCCACTCACGCCTGATTCTCCTTCAAGCTCGAGTCGCTCACGTGCGAGCCTACGTTCCAGACCGGGTAATTCGTGACCAGAATCTCGTCGACCTTGCCACGCTTCGCGCCCTTCGAGTTGATCGACCGCGAGACAGGCGCGATGGTCACCTGCCAGCCTTCGTAGAGCGGCAAAGCCTCGGCCGCGTTCGTGAGCAAGAACTTAGCTCCCCTGCGGTCAAGTTGGGATAGTCCGCGCACGAGCCGCGCCTGATCTTCAGACCCGAAGCCTCCGGCCGTGTACGACGTGAAGTCCGCCGTATCGGAGACGGGCACGTACGGAGGATCGAGGAAGAAGAAGGTCCCAGGCTTCGCGAACGAAAAAAGTCTCTCGAAGTCGATGTTGTAGAACGCGGTCCCCTGGTTGTTCATCGCCCTCGACCACGCGATGATGTTCTCCTCGTCGCAGACGCACGGAGCGGTCTTGAACTTGCCGATGGGGGCGTTGAACTCGCCGTGCTTGTTCTCGCGGTAGAGCCCGTTGAAGTCCGTCTTGTTGAGATAAATGAACTGGGCGGCGCGCTCGATTGTAGACGGCTCCGGCGCGTTGAAAGCCTTTCGCACGCGTTCGAAGACTTCGGGATTCGCTTCAAACATCCCGTCTGGACGCGTCCGCCAGTCCGTGAGGTCTTGCAGACGCCGAATGACGCTTGCGTGGTTATCCCGCACGCCCTCGTACATCTGGATGAGCCGCGCGTTCGCATCGGAGAGCACGCACGTGGTTTTACCGATGTAGCGCGTGGCGACTGCCGCGCTTCCGAGGAACGGCTCGAAGTACGTGTCGATGTCGGCGGGATCCGGAAACATGTGGGCGTAGCTCTTCAAAGCCCAGCTCTTGCCTCCGGCCCACTTGAGAAGGGGTTTCATGAGTCCTCGTCTTCAGAGGCGACGGCGTGCGCTTCCGACACGAACACGATCGTGTAGTATCCGCAGTCCGGACACTCTCCCTCGAACGGAGGATAAGCGTTTCGAACCTTGTGCGGGGGCATGTTCCTGGCCTTCTCCGGGTCGAAGCCCCTCTTGGGTTTGCACGAGGCGTGCTCGCACGTAGGCAAGCCCTTCACGCCCTCGAGAACGAGCTTTCTGACTTCATCGTCGACCTCCTCGAGTGCGTCGGTGGCCTCGGGGCCGAAAGACTTGAGGAGCATCCCGGCGTACTCGCGCTCGGTCAACTCGCCCGGTGTACGGCACTCGGCTTGGCAGCCTTCCAGGAAGAGTTCGTACTCGGCGATGAGTTCGTCTCTCAGCACGACACGGACTCTTTTCGTGTTGGATCGTGAGAGTGCCCGTCCATGCTCGTGAGGGCGCTCGACGCCGCGACGCGATCCTTCACCGCTTGAACTCTATTCTCGTGCTTCTCGCGCTTTGCCCGTTCCTTCTCGGCCCCTAGTGCAGACGACTCTTGACGCTTCCGTCGTCGAGCTTCATCCCTGATCGCCTTGTAAGCATTTCGACGCACGTAGTGCGTGTCGAGAGAATACTTGATCTTCCTGTCGAGACGACGCTCATCCGAGTTCTGGCACGGCTCGCCGATCGCCGAACCACATTGCGAGCACGCGACCGCACTCACACACGCGTGGAGTTTGCCATCGACCTTCGGATGGTGGTACCGTGCGTACGTGTCGAGAGCGCGTTTCAAGTACTCGGCCGACGTGATGCCTTGATCCTCGGCGAGCTTCGCGTAGCGGTCGAAGTCCTCGGCGGAAAGCTCGATGCGATTCAGTCCCACGGCGTCCCGTCTTTCTTGGTGAGTACCGGCTCTGCTGCGTAGGTGCACTTGCCGTCGCAGCAGAGGCCGGTGTCGTTCTCGTAGCGCCCGCCGCCATCAGGACACTTGCTTTGGAAGCTACCTGTGTGCTCAGAAGCCAGACGCCCACATCGATCGCAGGGCTGCTCCTTGGTCCCGTCGGGGTCGTTGGGGTCGTCCTCCACCACCTCGTACGTCTTGCCGTCGACGACTTTCTCGGTGAGCTTGCCGAGCACGTCGCACCAGCCGTTGCAGCATGGGCAAGGGGGATGGCCGCAGACGAGGCATAGCTGGTCCGAGAAGACCTCTTCGCCTTCCGGGTCTTCCAGGCTGCTCACACCGCCGCAGGAGTACCGTTCACTCATGGCTCACCAGCCCTTGGGGTCGAACCGCGTCCGCCCGCCAGCCGCGAGGTACGCCGCTAGCCAGGCGTCCAAAAACACGTGCAAGGGCTCCGTCACGTCGATCTTGTCGATCGCCTTGTCCGCGATATCCCGGGCGTGGGAAGTTGGGAAGTTCTTCTGGAACCACTCGTCGTCGCGCTTGCTCATGACTCAAGCCGCCTTCTTCGGGTACCAGGGCACGAGCTTGCCGTCGGTGTAGGTCGGTTCGGCGTCCTTGTTCCAGTGCTTCATGAGTGCAGTCTCGGCCGCGACCCACACGTCCGGAACCCACTCACGCATGGCATCGACCATGATCTCCGCGATGCGCGGGCCCCAGATGTGCGCCGTCTCCTCGTCTCCCTCGCTGAACAACTCGTCGTGGATGAACATCGGGATTCGAACACGGCCTTGGTAGAGCGCGCTCGACTCGTCGGTGTACGCCTCGCGCGTGACCTTGCGAAGCGCATACTTCGCTCCGTCCGCCGCGAGCGCCTGAAAGCCGTTGTTCGCGGCGGCTCGCCACGGAGTGCCTCCACGAATCCGATGAGGCACGCGCCTCACGCCCGGCTTGAAGAGCCACGGGCCGAAGCACGGGATCTCACCCGAGGTGATCTCGATCTCGCGCTTGACGTATCCGAAGTACTCCTTCATCTCTGGCCACTGGTCGAACCACGCCGGAATGAGCTGGTCCTCGGCGAGCTTCAAGCACATCTCGCACGTCGGCGGGATGACCTGGCGTTGCCACTCGGTGACCTTCTTGGTGCCGCACTCCCTCGCGCCGCCGATGAGGATGCAGAACCGAATGCCGTCGTACTCGCGGCCGTCCGGACCTTGCGTAGAGCCGTTGTTCTCTTTCCGCGACGAGAGCACCAGCGTCGCGGCTCGCATGCCGCCAGGCAGCCCGAAATTTACGGGCTTACTCGCCTGGCGGAAGTCCTTCGCCACCTTGTCCTTGGCCTTGATGCGCGCCTTCATCTCCTCGAACGAGATGTTCATGAGGCGAGCGCCGAGCGCCGTGTGCAGGTCTCCGGGCTCCTTCGTCGCGTTGATGGCATCGGCCATCTTCGATTGGCCTTTGCAGACCCAGAGACACACCTGGGCCAGAGTGCACAACTCGAGCGCCGCGTAGTCGGTCGAGCCAAAGAACCTGCCCGGCCTCGCCATGAAGCACTCGCGCGGCGACGGCACCCAGCGCCCGTCCTTGAAGGGCTTGAGCTTCCAGCGCGGGAAGGTCTGGATGATGTCTTCGTAACTCACGCGCCCGGACTCGAGGAGCACATTGGGTTTCAACGTGATCGGCGCGTGGATGCCCCTCTTGATGAAGGGCAAGTAGGTCTTCAGGATCTTCTCCTGCTTGTTTTTGCCGAACTCGATGAGGGTCTCATCCCCCGACTCGCTCATCGTGTCGCGGCTCGACGACACGCCGCCTTTCTCCGTGCGTGGCAAAGACGGAAGCCTCTTCGGGTCGATATCGAACCCGGTGCCCCGGCAGTCGGGGCAGATGACGATGTTGCCGGGCTTGAGAACCTCACCCGTCCCGCGGCACACTTCGCAACTCGTGGGATCGAACTCGAGCACGGGGTCGTTCATCTCGACGACGCGCCCGCCCTCCGCCTGCACGTTCTCGTCGCTCGTCGCGTCTGTCGCTTCTGTCACGACCACGACGCCCTTCGTCGCGGTGCAGCCCTTGAACCGGCCCTTCACCTTGAGCCCACGGCACGGGACCGTGTTCTGCTTCTGCACGCGGCCAAGCTTGCCGCACAGCTCGCAGGGCTCCGTGGCGCCGTACGCGGTGGCCACGGCCCGCGAGACAGCCGCCGTGTCTTCGACGATCTTGCCTTTCTTGTCCGTCTTGAAGAAGCCGTACGCCTTGAAGCGTTTCACGTACTCGACGTGAAGCTCTGTGGCGCGCTCTTCGAGAAGCGCTGCACGCTCGGGGTCCGATCGAATCCCCCACATGGCACCGAGGTGCAGGGCAAAGGCCGTCTCGCACTGCGCCGGCAGATCGCTCAGGTTCCGGAACGGGTCCTCGAGCCCCGCGTAGGCGAGCTGCACGGCGCCCACCTCCACGGTGTTCCAGGCATCGTCTTTCGGGTACTGGACCGCATCATCGGGCCACAGGGCGAACGGCACCTTCTCCAAGATGGCGTAGCGCCGACGCCAGAAATCGTTCTCTTTGGCGTCGTTCCGGTTGAGGACGAGCCTCACGCAGATGTCGAGGGAGTACCGCTCGGTCTGTCGGCCTTTGCTGTCCGTGAGCGGGCCTTCGCCGGACGGGTGCTTGCCGAGATGCCCATTCGCGACCGCATCGAGCGCCTGCGCGATGAGCACGTCGTGAACGCGGCCCTCGTCGTACGCCTTGAAGATCGAGGGTAGAAGAGACGTGTCCGCGTTGGCCAGACAGCCCATGTCGAACGCGATGTTTGCACCGACGATGATTGCGTCGGAGTCGTCGAGGAGAACTTGAACTTCGCGTACCGCTTCCTGTTTGCCGATGAAGACTCTCGAGGTCTCCTGGCCTCCGTGGAAGCTCGCCGTCGACCCGCACACGATCGGAGGCGCCGAGATCCCAGGCTGAATGAGGTGGGTCTCGAGGTCGTAGGAGTGCAGACGGTGCAACAGACCCTCCGTTCATCCACTACAACGCAAATGGGGATCGCCGACCGACCCTTTCGAGTCGGCCGGCGAGTGTGCCTGCCGTGTTCGGAGACCTACGCGGTCGCCGTCGGCGCGACCGCGCCCTCGGCCGGGATGGGCCACAGCGTGGGCAGCGGAACGGGGAGCCCACCGTCGATGGCGACGCGGCGTGCGCCGATCTCCTCGCGGAGCTTCGCCTGGATCGTGGGGTCGGAGTGCCGGAACGACACGTGCTTCCAGCGCTGCTTCACGATGGGCTTGCCCTTGTTGTCGCCCTTCTGGATGACGCCGCGCACGGTCTCGCACTCGATGAGCAGCCCGCGCATCTTCTGTTCCGGGCCGCAGATGAGGGCGCACGAGAGAGCGAAGGGCGAGCGGGTACGCTTGTCCTCCGGCACTCCCTGCGCCTCCTCCTGCATGCGCTTGAGCTTTGCTGCCGCTTCGTCCGCGTCGAACTTCTGCTCGTTCGAGCCGCCGAGCGCGATCACGAACGCCTTGACGTCCCCGGGGGAGTTCGGCGTGCGAGCGTCGTCGACGACACGGACGAACGAGACCGCCGTCTGGAGCGCGTTCGGCACGACGAGGATCGCGCCGGCTTCGTTCGCGTGACACGCCTGACCGTCCTTCTCGTACACGCCGGGGATGGCCGTGGCGTGAAGCACGATCAGCTCCGAAATCCACGTCTGGCCCTTGGTCTTCCTCTCGTACTTGCACTCCTTGATCGCGAGGAGGTACTTGCCGTCCTTGATCCAGTTGCCGCTCTGCGTGACCTTCGACTCCGAGATTCTCGAAAAGATTTCGTCCATGACTATCTCCGATTCGACGAACGTTCTTGTTAGGGTCCCGATTCGCTTTCGCACTTCGTGCTTGAGCGTTTCGAGTGAATGTAAGCTATCAAGCTCAGGCCGCGTTATCAAGCACAAAGGTGCACGAGCACACGAGAAGTTTCTGATTCGATCCCACGGTCTCGTTCACGTACTTGGCCTGCATGACGGCCCTGTCGATCGCCGCCGCCATCTCGTCTGTGTGTCGATAGACGTAAGTCTCGACTTCTTCGGCTTCTTGCCCGATGCGATGAAGTCGACCGAGGAGCTGCTCCCAGGTCTCGCCCGCGGACGGCGGGTTCGCGACGAGCTGTTTGTGGAACACGCGCTGAAGGCCGTCGCGCCCTGTGCTGTTGCTGCGGATCGACGCGATGATGCTTCGGTCGCCCTTCTCGGCGAGGATTTCCTTCTCGGCGTTCGGACCTCCGCTGTGCACGGGCAAGCCCGACAGGTCACCGACACGCCGGCCGAAGGCGTCGAATTCGTACCAGATGATCCCCTTGTGTTTCTTCCCCCAGTCCACGCAGTCGTTCACGAGGTAATCGTCGACCCACACGGCCTCCGTCTCGTGCTCTACCGTGTCCTTCACTCGCTCCCACGCGGTCCAGTTTCGCGCGTTCCAGACGGGGAGTTCCCCCTTGTAGGGCGGATTTTGGCAACCGCGGATGGCAGCCTGCGTACACAGAAGCTCCGAGTCGAGATGATCCTCGCGGCTTTTGAGTTTCGTGCGAAGCTCTTTGCGCCAGGCTTTCCGCTTCTCGCGCCAATCGTCGATGATGGCTTCGCTCTCTTTCGTGAGCTTGCCGGTCGTCGGGTCCTTCGGCATCTTGGGGAACCGCCAGCGGTAGAAGAACCCGCACGCGAGCTGCCTCGCCGCCGCTGCGACCTCGAGTGCGTCGATGAGTTCCTCGCCATCGGGCCTCACCCACTCCGTGCGTAGCGCCGTGAGCTTCGTCTGCAACTCCTTCGGCAAAGGCGGAGGCACTCGCTCGTCGAGGAGCAAGCCCATCTCGACCGCGCCCGCCTTCGTCGCGACCATCCCCCAGGTCTCCAGGATCCTCCGTCGAAAGCCGTCGTTCGTGGTCTCGTTCGCCGCGCAGAAGTTCCTGAGGACGCCGGCTGCCGCCGGCCGGTCGCTCGGGTCGATGCAGAGAGACCAGTTCAGGACTTCCCGCGGGTCGATGGGAAGGGGCGAGCCCTCGCGAAGCGCGAACGCCGCGAGGTGTGCGTAGTCGGAGAGCCCGGTCGACGTCACGGTGCCCGACCAGCCGCAGAACCGAAGCGGGTGGTCGTTTTCGGTGAACAGCTTCACGAAGCGGCTCGTCCGCGCCGATTCGAGGTTCTTCAATCGCTGGCACTCGTCGGCGATGAGAAGATCCGGATTCAGGTCTTTGAGCAACTTCGTGCTCGTCGCGATCGAGAGCTTCGAGTACGCGACCACGTGGATGACGGGGAGCTTGTCGTGGATCTCAGGCAACATCTCGCCCTGGTGAAGCCCCCACATCATGCGGGGCACGTTCCAATGCTCTTTCCAGAGCCGGTATTCGTTGATGAGCTGCTTCAAGAGGTTCGACGGAATGAGCAAGACGACCTGCTTACAGTCCCGCATGACCATCGGCATCAGGAAGTTCAACGCGGTCTTGCCGCTGCCGACCGCGAGATGCCCGATGAGCCCGCCGACGAGCGGAGCCTCGTAGAGCGCCCACGCCTGGGGCGCCTGGAGGCTCGTGATGCAGCGCCGGCCCATGCTCTCGCACTTGCAGTCCTTGCGCTGCCAGTCTTTGCGACGCAGGCGCTCGTTCATGATCTCGATGAGCGCCTGGGCTTCGAAGTTCAACGCACTCGTGGCGGGGTTCACACCGAGGTCGACTTGACGACGACGAGGCAGAGCATTCACACGTCGGAAGTCCACGGAGTCGGGGACCGGCGGCCTGGAGGTGAGCCCGGCGAACGCGATGGCGTTCGCCTGGGCATTCCTCCAGGCGTCGAGCGACAGGTTCGACGGCGCCATGTGCGGCACGGCGTCGAGGAGGTTTTCGAGCAGGGATTGGTCGCTCACGTTTAGTCGGCCACGTAGAAGTTGCTTTCGCCCCTAGGACACTTTTCACGAAGTGCTGTAAGACAACGCGTTACGCTTGCGTCGCTCGTGCCGTACGCTTCTGCGGAAGCATGACATCGAGAGCATGTTGCACAAACACTCTCGATGTAGTCGACAAAATCGCCCGGGAGACGAATCTCGGCGATCGATGCTGGAACTCGATGGCTTTGACGTCCACGTCGAGGGCGTTGCGTCGCAGCCGAAGGAGTCCCCGACTGGGGTTGTTTCAACTCCGGTGCGGGGATCTCCTGAAGATCGTCGAAGAGCGTGGACATGGACGGGATCTTACCGCACTCCCCGTACGAACACCTCCGCGTGCGGACGAAGCGCCTCGATGACGACCTGCTTCAGCTCGCTCTGGCCGACGAAGTTGAGCGAGCAGGCGCCCTTCGGAAGGCTCGTCGCGGCGGCGGCGGCCATCACGCCCTTCCATTTGCCGTAACCGAGCACGCTGTCGGCGGGGGCGATACGCACGTCGGCGACGTTGTACGTCTTGCAGAGCGCCTCGGCGAGCTTGGCGACGTAGACCTCGAGATCGGTCGTCGGGAAGGACACGTGGCAGTCCACGTAGAGATGGAGACGGGCGTCGCCGTTCGTCGACTCCTGCGCGGAGGTGGCGGCGGGTGCGACCGGAGAAGCGACCGGAGGCGTGACCGACGGGATGACCGGCGGGGGCTCGGCCAATGCCTCACCGCGCTTCTTGCGCTTCACCCGCTCCTGCACCTCGGAGTGCGCTCCGGCGGGGGTGCCTGCGGCGGCTGCCGCTGCGGCTGCGGCGGCCACTGCCGTCGCGTCCGGCGCGGGCGCGGGCGGGGGATCGAACGCTGCCGCAGCCGCGATGATCTCGGGGCCCATCACGAGCTTCTGCTCGGGCGAGATGGGCAGGGCGCTCCCCGGCGGTCCGCTCAACGGAGCGTCGGGCGGCGACACCACGTTCTTCGGTGCGGGGGCGGATGCGTCGAGGGCGGCGAAGGGATCTTCCCATGGCGGAGCGCTGGCGGGCGCGGCGTGTGCGCTGGAGCCGTTGAGGGCCGCCTTCACCTCCGCGAGGTTCGCGACGCCTGCGGCCGTGACGGTCGACGCCGGAGGCGCGGCCTGCGCCACCGGGGCCGCCGAAGCCTCCGCCGTGAGCTTGCCGGACGGCGCGGGGGGTCCTGACGTAGACGCTGCCTGCGCCGAAGGCGCGAGCGCCGCTTGTGCCGCGTCGGCCGAGACGCCCGAGTCGTGCGGCGCGTCAGTCATGTGCCAGACGATGCCGCTCGGGAGCTTCGACGTGTTGGTGGGTGAGAGCGGGACTTGGCATGTCTTGCACACGGGTCCCGTGGGAGAGACCGCCTGTGCCGGAGAAACGGTCGCGGCGGGGGTCGAAACCGCCGCCACGACACCGCCAGCCGCACGGGCCGCCGCTTCCGTCGCGAGGAACTTCGCTTTCGCTTCTTCGAGATTGGCCGGGGCCGGGGTCGGAGCGACGGTCGGGGCGACGGGCAGGGGTGGAGGAGGTGCGTGGACCGTCGTGGGTGCGGCTTCGTTCAGCATGTCGAACAGACTGCTCATCTGGCTATCTCCTGTGGGTTCGCCGAAATTGAGTGAGGCACCCGAGGGTGCTACCAGGTCCATGAGAACGCGATCAGGATCTCTCGGACAAATGGATTTGTAGAAACAACCTTCGCGGCCGTATGCGTTGCAGGAATCGTAGTTCGGTTCGATGTTCTTGACATCGGTCTCACGAGCGACTTGCGTCATTCGCAAAACCTGTTCTTCGATACCTTTCCACTTCTCCTGGACGGTATCAAGCGAAATCAGAACGGTTCTCTTTTCCGCTCCGCGCCCTTTCGTCTGGAAGTACCCGTGCGAGAGTCGGAACATCTCGAGGTCGGGCCACTGCCTGTGAGCCCACTCGGCATAGCCGATCATCTGCACGGTCTCTTCGAGTTGGCTCTTCGCGTAGAGGCTGATGTTGCTCGTGGTCTTGTGGTCGTGAAGCTCCACGCTCTTCGGCGGCATCGGTTGGCGTTCGCCGTCATTGTCGAGCCAGTACGTCCGCATGTTCACGACGTCGATGTAGCCGACGAACGGGACGTTGTGCGCGTGGAGCGCCGAGTCCGGGATGTTGTCCTTGAACCACTGAGCGGCCCGCTCGGGCGTCGCTTCGCCTTTGGCGACGGCTTCCTGGATCATGCGCCAGTGCTCGAACGCCTGGACGATCTTGTTGTCACCGAACGGATGCTCGATGAGGATCCCAGGCCCCGGCTCGGGGATGAAGTGCTTGCCTTGTCGCGCGATGGTCCCGAGCGTGTCCTCGCCGGTCTTCTCGTAGTGCTCGATCTGCGTGTGGACGTCGCTTCCGATGTCGAGCGCCTGGGTCTTCGGCTTTTCGATCTTCCGGATCTTCTCGTACCACCACGCCCTGTTGCAGCCGCCGTACTGGTCGGGCGAGAAGCTGGTCGCCTGGCTCACGGAGACGTAGCGCAGCTCCTTCTTCTCGAAGTTTACGGAACTGCCGTAATTCGGTCGGCTCATAGATTCACTCCCGTACCCGTTCCGGTACCCGCGTCGGTCGGTTGGGCTGTCGCGCCGGTGTTGTTTTCGGCTTCTACCATCTCGGGCACGATACGCATGTACGCCGAGTCCTTGTTCTTCGACTCCTTCCACTCGAGCAGTTCGGGAGTCGCTTCCCATCCGTACGTGCGGCGCGTACCGCGTACGAGGACGGCCTTCTTGAAACCCATACGCCGGATCATCGCGTTGCCGATGGCGATCTCCAAGCTGCGCGTCACCTTCTCGACGGGCACCTTCAGGGCGTCTCTGGCCACCAAGGAAGCCGTGACGAACTTCTTCCGACTCGCGGGGGGCAGTGCGTACCACCAATCGTCGATCTGCTCCTCGACGATCGTCGCGCCTACGCGGGCCTCGGCTTCTGCGTTCTGGACTTTCTGCTCGTCTCCGACGAGGTGCCAGCGCTCGCCCGCCTTGTAGCGGAAGTCGGCCTCAGCCCATAGCTGATCGCGGTCTCGCTTGAGAGCTTCGAGGTCGACCGACACGACGTAGAACGGCCAGTAGCGACGGCGCCCCTTGTCGTACGTGAGCCACTCTTCTTCGTTCGTCGTTCCCCAGAACACGCACGTGCGCGGCACGCTGATGATGTCGCCGCCGTAAGGCGGCCGGAACTTGTCCTTCTGCGTGGTCAGGTAGCTCTTGAGCGCGTCGCCGTCGCTTCGCTTCACGGATGCGAGTTCGGAAAGCTCGACGCCCCAGCTCGATGCGAGGAGCATCATCGAGTCCTTGTCGCCGATCGTGAGGTGCGTCTCCGTGGCCCAATTCCCGAACAGGATCTTGATCGTGGAGGACTTGCCTTCGCCTTCGTTCATCCCTTCCATGACCGGCATCGTGTCGACTTGGCACCCGGGTGCGCGTTGCCTTGCCACGGCCGAGATGAGCATCTTCGGCCCGATGCAACGCAGGTAGTCCGTGATGTCGGCCCCGGCCCGGTTCCTGGTCCTCGCCTTGATGTAGCTGAACAGGAAGTTGTCGAGCCGCGGTACGCCGTCCCAGACGAGCCCGTCTAGGTAGTTCAGAACCGGGTTGTACTGCTGCTCTTTGGCGAGGACACGCAGGGCGTTGCGAACCTCGCCATCACCTTCTGGAGACACGCGACCTGTGGACTGGAGCCAGTGCGTGATCTTGGTCACGAGAATTTCCTGACTCGTGTTCTCGAATTCTCCACGCCACACCTCGATTTCTTTCGTCACCGTGTTGAGATGAAAAGCGTCTCTCGTGAGCGAGTGGTTTTTCAGGATCAGGTAGTAGTTGTGGCCGCAGCTCTTGATCGTCTTGTCGGCCTTCTTGGTGAGAAGGTCTTGCCAGCCGTCGCCGGATCCGTCGCCCAACCCGTCGCCTCCGCCTGAGTCTCCGCCGTCAGAACCTCCACCGTTCGGCTTCGGTGGAGGCGGAGGTGCCGGGGGGATGTCCCGCATCCAATCCGGCACGTCTTCGTCAATGTCGACGGCCGGAGGCGGTGCAGGAGCCGGTGCAGGAGCCGGAGGAGGGGACGCAACAGGATCTTGGGCAGGAGGCGAAGCCGAAGCCTCAGTAGGAGTCTGAACAGGAGTCTGAACAGGATTCAGAGCAGGAGTCGAAGCAGGAGTCGAAGCAGGAGTCGAAGCAGGAGTCGAAGCAGGAGTCGAAGCAGGAGTCGAAGCGGGAATCGAAGCAGGAATAGGGGCAGAGTTCGGAGCAGAATTCGGGGCAGAAGTCAGGGCCAAAGGCGCGACCGGAACCGAAGCCGCTGGAGCCGCCTGAACAGGAGGCGGAGCCCGGACCGGAGCCTGAGCCGGAGCCTGAGCCGGAGGCGTTGGAACTTTCGGCGTCTTGCTCGGCAGAAGCTCCGCGGCCTGCTCGAACGCGCCCCGCGTGTTCTCCCGGATCTCACGGTTCACGCGGTCCTGCTCGAATGCGCGATTGAGCGCTCGGTCGTAGGACTCTTCGGCGACTTCGAGCCAGCTTTCTAGGCCCTCGGGCTCACAGTCCATGTCCGCGATGCACGGCTGAAGGAACTCGACGGCGACTTCCCATGCGGCGCCGAGCGGAAACGTGAACGCGAGAAGAGAAGCCGCCTTGTTGATGGCCGCGGAGCGCCCCTTCGGAAGGTCCGTTTCCCCTTTGAAGTCGCCCTGTTCCGCGAACCTCTTGCCCGCGAGAATCGCCCTGACGATCTGGAAGAGTTCTGCGTCTTTCTCTTCCGTGCTGCGGGCCTTCTTCCTCTGGAGCTTCACCAGGCGCTTGCGCAGCGCCGGCATGCTCATCTCGTCTTCGTCGGCGTCTTCTTTGGAAGTCTCGTCCGCGACGTCGAGCGCGTCGAAGTCGTCGTAGACGGGCCTCACGCGCTTCGGCATGGCCGCTGGCATCTGGACGGGCCTCGGTGACGAAGCCAGAACCAGATCCACGTCGAGGGGTTTCCCCACGCCGCGACGAACGACAGGGCGCACGCCGACCGGGACCGTCGGCAGGAAGTAGAGGCGGGAGGCGTCTTTGCACGAGGCGTCCGGGTGCAAACCCAGAAAAGCCTTAGCCGCAGGCCAGAGACGCTCCCACTCTTTAGGAGTGACCTCGCGACTCATCGGCATCACGAGGCGGAGACGGTTCTGGGTAGGACAAAGAGGAAGCGGATCGGCCTCCTGGGGCTCGTAGCCCTGGAAGACCTTCACCTTCTTCCCGTCTCGGACTTCCTCCGTCTCGATGCGGCAATGGTTGTGCGTCGAGTGAAGGACGTACTCGTAATCCTCGGACTCGAGGTTCACGAGGGTGTCCATGACTTCCTCACGGTCGAGGTCGTCGAGGTCGAAGACGGCCATCGTGACGGCGGTCACGTTGATGAGGAGGCGCGGCCCCTTGATGCGGTGTGGGGCGTAGGCACGACCGAGCTTCTTCTTGCAGTTCTTGCCTCTGCAAGGCTGACACTGGGTCTCGGTCACCCGAGAGAGCGAGGTGACGATCTTTTCCCAAGTCGTGTCCGCGCAGAGGCCCTGCGTCTCACGCTCGCTCGCGTAGGCGGTGACGGTGATCTCGACGTCCTTCACGCGAGACCCTCACCAAAATCGACCAGGCGGAACACGGCCGACACGACGCCCCTCACGCGGAATCTCCGCGTTTCCGGAAAACGTCGACGCCAAGATACACGATCGCCTTGACCGCTTTCGCGGGTTCGTATACTTTGCGCATGGTGGTTCGAGGCCGTCCGCGTGGGAAGACGCTGGACGGCTTTCGTCCTTGTGGGGTTCCCTCACCCCTTGACGAACGAAAGCCGGCCTGGACGGGGTTGGAGATCCTCGTCGAAGATATGGCGCCAGTCAACCGTAATTGACCCTCTCCCGACACTTCTCCATCACACGCTTGAAAACAAGCGATTATCGACGGAACGCCCTGTTTCAGGGCGTTTCGCGCAATTTGATGGAATCGTCGGAAAGCGACTCTCCGAGCGCCTCGGCGAGGGCCCGGTCAAACGCGATTTGCTCCTTCTTGTCGAGCACGCGGTTGTGCAGCTCGGGGTCCGTACCCTCGTCCGGGTGATCGAGGCCGACGGTCTCCAGCTTGAAGGCGTGCTCAAGCGCCGGCAGCATCGCGCGAAGCGTCTGAAGCACCGCGGCCGTGTCCTCGCGTCCGAGTGACGCCAAGAAGGGCTGCCCGAGCGCCGCGCCGGGGAAAGTCAGCCCAGGCGTCCTCGGTGCGGCGTAGGCGCCGCCAGGCACCCTCGGCAGGTCCGTGGACGGTGCGGTCGACGGGATGCTCTCGGGCTCGAGCGGGGCGCGGAGGATGGCGTCGAAGCTCGATGCCTGGAGAACGCGATCTGCTTCACGGGCGACCAGGATGAGCCTCGCGAGGATGGGGAAGCAGAGCCGCGACGACTTCAAGATGTCCCGGAGCGTCGCCGAGCGAACCTTGTCGTGGACGCGGTTCGCCGCGCAGCGATCGACGTGGTGCACTTCCTCAGGAAAGAGCTTCACCGACACGGTGACAGCTTCGAGGGGGATGAGACGTGGACGACCTCGTGCGGGTGCTTGCTCGGACATGTTCCTACCTCTCCTTCTTTTCAGCAGGGCGTCGCGCGAGCCGTTTGATTTCGGTGGTGGGGCGAAGCCCAGAAATACATCCCACGTGTTCAGGTTTTTTCCAAAGATGGGGGCATCCTCTTGTGGATAACCCACACATCCTCAATGATTCCAAGCTGATGGTTCATGCTGATCAAAAACGGCCTTCGTTGAGTAGCCGGGAATTAAATATGATCCATATGATCATATTCGATCCCTAACCCCACAGGACATACTTTTGATCGGTGATCAGCAGCACATCGGAATGATTGAGGAAAAGCCATTCTGCCCCGAGACCCCCCCCCCCAAATTATTTGGGAGTTGGATCGAACTATATGACACTCGTTCAGTTAGAGCGTCGAATCTACATCCCGCGTGTTCAGTTTGGAATTTCGTAACCTGAAACGATCTCGGCCTTCGGCCTTCGCCGTTGATCAGCAGGATTTCGGAACCAAGAATGATCTGGACCTCGCGGGCTCGGTCGGTGATCAGCATAATTTCAGAACCAGGAATGATCTGGACATCGCGAACTCCGCCGTTGATCAGCAGGATTTCGAAACCAACAATGATCCAGACCTTGCGGGTTCGGCGAGTGATCAGCAGGATTTCAGAACCAAGAATGATTCCGACCTCGAGACCTCCGCCTGTGATCAGCAGGATTTCAAAACCAGAAATGATTCCAGTCTCATTAGAAGTGGATCTAGGGCTCGTGCTCCCGAGGCGGCCGTCGGGAGCACCGCGTTTCAGAACTGTCACGCGCCGGCACTTAGAGTCATGAGACCCACGCGACGCTGCCCTGTCTGTCTTGTTTCCTTCGAGCCGCCTCAGATGAGCCCGAGTTGGCCTTGTTGCTCCGAGCCGTGCGCGGTCCGGTACAGGGCCTACAAGAGGCCGAGGCCCGAGCACAGTTTGCTGGAGCGAGAGCAGGCCCGCGGGAGGTTCGCGCAATCTGACCGGGCGGCGACCCACGAGGAACCGAAGACGCGCAGCCGGCCAGCGTGAGGTGCGCGCGTTCGTGATGGTTTGGCGCTTTGGTGGTGCTACACCATACGGGTGAGGTGCTCGAAGTGTCAGAAGTTGACTGAGCCAGGCGCTTTCGCAACTTACAGAGATCGTCAGGGCGTCATGCGTCGCCGCGGAGTCTGTCGAGAGTGTCGAGGTCAGTACGCCACTGAAAACTTCGAGAGACTTCAGGAGTGGCGTCGTCAAAACAACGCGAAAAACAAAGACGAGAGACGCTCGCGGCACGTTGAAGTGCGGGCTACGGCTAGAAAATTTGTCGACGAGTATAAAGCTTGCCCGTGTGCGGATTGCGGTAAGCAATGGCCGCCTGTAGCGATGGATCTTGACCACGTTCACGGGAGCAAGATTCGCAGCGTTTCGCAAATGGTAGCCACCGGGTATCAGATCGATTTGATTAGAGTAGAGGTTGCTAAGTGCGAAGTGGTCTGCGCCTGCTGTCATCGTCTTCGAACCGCCAAGCGAAAGGAGAACGACGCACCTCCGCGTGACACACGCACAGCACCTCGCAAAAAATATCAACCGCGAGCAGCTAGAAGCGAAGAGCAGAAAGCCGAGGCTACTGAGCGTCAACGAGTCAGAATGAAGGCCGCCGTGGCTGCTAGAACTTCAGAGCAGGAAGCGGCGAGAGTCGCTAAATTTCGCGCAACAAGAAAGGAGTCTATTGAGAGAGGGGTTACGGTCGAGCAGCAGGTTGCTACGACCGCTCTCAGGAGTGCGTCCATGAAATCGCACTTGGCTTCTTTGACTCCGGAAGAGAAGAAGGCACGCGCAGCGAAAATGTGGAAGACGCGTCGGTTGAAGTTGGCTCAATCGACGAGCAAGTAAAGTTCCGATTGAGCACGCGTGCAAGAAGTGTACAACCAGCGACCCCAGCCCTCGGCGTCGACCAGTCGGGGTTTGTCGTGGTACACGATCACGTGCTTGAACTGCGAGCCCTGGGCCTTGTGCCCGGTGAGCGCGTAGCCGTAGTCGAAGAGCATCCCCACCGCGTCCCAGCCCCACGCTTTGAGCCCCGTCTCCTCGGGCTTCTCGTACGTGCGCTCGCGGTTGAACTGGCTCTTGAGCATCCAGCCGCTAACCTCGAGCCGGTCTTCCGGAAACCGGACGGTCCCCTGGTACCAGTAGTCCTTCACGGGCTCGACCCCCGGGGCTCGCAGGACGCCGCGCATGCCGTTGTAGATGGTGCGCTGGGTGTTCCTCAAGCAAATCAACTGGTCGCCGGGCTGCGGCGGGAGGCTGCTCGCGTGTTCGACCTTGTACCGGACGCGTCGGGCGACCTCGTTGAGTCGAATCCGCTCTGCGTTCTTGTAGGCGATCATGCACACGTCGGCGACGTCGTTTTGGTCGTAGAGCTTTGCGAGGAGCGCTTCCAGGTCGTCCCGGAGAACCATGTGGATGTTGGGGCTGTTGGAGAAGCCCGGAGGCCAGCCGCCCGTCTCGCGAATCGCCCGCGAGAGCCGGATGATGTCGTTCGTCTCGGCCTGGCGGTGAATCTTCTCGAGCCGCACGGTCGGGTTCACCATGAGCCGGCTAACGCCGCTCACGGGAGGGAGCTGCCCGTGGTCGCCGACTGCCAAGATGGGAATGTTGTAGCCCACGAGGTCGGACAGAAGAGTGTCGTTCACCATCGACGCTTCGTCGATGATGATGAGGTTGTACTCGCCGTTCAGGTTTGGCTTTCGCTCCCAGACGATGGAACCGATTGAACTCGTGTGAGGAACTCGGCCTTCTTCCAGATGCCAGAGCTGGTCGTTGTGGAAGGCCGAGTTCCACTCGGTGAGCAAGGTCCCGCACACCGAGCACTTGGTCATCGTGGCGTAGATGAGTGAGTGAATCGTGCCGCGGAAGCCTCCGAGGACGCTCTCGCCTGTGAGCTTCTGCCGAAGCACGTTCGACGCCTTGCCTGTGTAGGCGACGAAGGCGATCTTCTGGATGGATGTGCCCGACGCGGCGAGCGACTTCGCGATGACGCCGATGAGCGTGCTTTTGCCGGTGCCGGCGTAGCCGCCGATGGAAAAGATGTCGGACTGACTCCCGCGGTACCAGTCCATGAATGCGTCGTAGACCGCTTGCTGGTCCGGGGAGAGCACGACGGCCCGTGGGGCGGGCATCATGTACATGTCGAGACCTTGGCTCAAGACGCGGAAAGAAGGCTTTGGCGCGCAGGCCGTCCGCCGCGCGTCCGGCGGCTCCATGCCGTCTTCCGGTTGCGCACGCAACTCCGCAATCAAACGATCACGAGCCGACGAGCGATCGGCGGTGGCTCGGAGAAAGTCTTCGAGTGAAGTTTGGCGAGGGTCGTCCGGCACGTTTGGGAGACTAGCGCAAAAGGCAAAAAAAAGCCCGGGTGGCGAAAAGCCCCCGGGCCGAAAAAAGACAAAAAAAGCCCCGGAGGGTTTTCCCTCCGAGGCTCTTCTAGACTCGACGTGATGTGCTGTTCAACCGGCCGGCGTCGCTGCCGCTGCCTCGGGCGTCGAGCCGTTCGGGGCCGCCCCCGCGTTGACCGCCGCGACCACCGCCGATGCGGCCATGGGCGTCTTCACGCCAGGGAACGCGTCCGGCTTGAGGTACTTGCCGAGGAGCAGCTCCACGGCGCCGTACGGCACCAACATGGCCGCGGTGTTCTCCGGCTTGATCGGCATCTTGAAGCCGGCCGCGTGGAAGTGCCCGCCGCCGCCGTGGGCCTTGGCGAAGTCGAGCGCCGAGAAGTCGCCGCGCGAGCGACAGGAGAACTGCATCTTGAGGCCGTCGCTCTCCATCAGGTAGTGCCAACCGATCACCATGTCGGCGTCCACGCGGTCGGCGATGTCGCTCGTGTGCATGCCCTCGAAGCACACGAACTTCTTGCCCTCGAACGAGATGAGGTAGCTCTCCTTGATGGTCTTCGTGTCGCGCTCGAAGTCCCGAGCGCGGAGCACGGGGCCGATCTCGAGGAGAGGCTCGAGCCCGAGGACGCCGGCTTCGAGGAGCTTCTCCCACGGCCAGAACATGAGCGACGCCGCCTGCTCGCCGGACTCGACCCAGCCGGGGTCCTTCGTCTGCCAGGTGTCGCGGACGCCCGCGAGGAGCGCGAACTTGCCGACCGCACTGGTGAGGTCGGCCTTGATCTTCTTGTTCTTGCCCTTGACGAGGACCGCGTAGACCTCGCGCCACGCGAGCACGGCGCCCGAGATGCCGGGGTGCTCCTTCTCGTCGGCGAACACGCCGCGGTCACCGAACATCGCGACCAGATCCGCCGCGCCCTTGTGGTGGTCGAGCACGATGCAGTCCGCGTCGACCCACGCCTGGATGAGCGCCTTGCCGCCCTCGGTCATCGGCGGGTTCTTGTTCTCGGGCGTGGCCGGCTCCCGCTCCGCCCACGGTGTGAAGTCGACGAAGAGCACGCCGGGTTCGGGGGTGAGCGTCTTGTGCCGCGGGGTCTGGTACTGCACGAATTCGATCTCCGCGTTCGGCAGGACTTCGTGGCAGATGAGCGCGGAGGCGCGGCCGTCGGGGCAGTTGTCGTGCGCGATGATCTTCTTGATGGTCTTCAGATGGGTAATGTCCATGGGGACTCCTATAACACGTCTGGGGCAGGCGGGAACACTTTCCAGGCCCGCAGGTACTCGAGCTTTTCGAGTACCTCGTCGGCCAGGTGCTCGCCGTTGTGAACGATGATGCAAGCGATGTGCGGGTACTTCGACTGGTCGAATTTCTTCAGGCCCTTATGAGAGGACTTGGATTGAAGGTACAGGTCGCCGAGGTCCGTCGTCACCACGACGTCGATCTTCTGAGCGTCTTCCTCGAGCGTCGCGAGGCGCACGCCGTAGATCCAACTCACTCGGTTCTGAGCGATGTGTTCCACGATCTCGACGAGACGAGCCTCGTTGCGATGGCCGCGAAGAAAGCCCTGGAGGCCGTGGAATTTCTCGCGAGCGCGCTGCTGGCTGGGCTTTGGCGAAGCCTCGTCGTCGAAGAACACCGACTCACGAGGGACGGCCTTCTTGGGCGGCTCGGGCGGGAGCACGCCGTCGCGAAACGATCGTCCCTCGCGGATGGCTTGGATGTCGCGCTTGTCGAGGACCCACTGCTGGAGTTGGTGCTGTTTTCGTTGGGCACTCATCAGGCACCCGCTGCGGGTGGTTAGTTCGATTCGGCTTCGGCGTTGCGAGCGCTCTTGCGGGGCGTGCTCGTCTTCGGGGCCGGCTTGGGCTCGTCTTCGATTCGGGCTCCTTCGCCGACGAGTTCGATCACCTTGAAGTCGGGATGCTTCTTCCAGAGGAGCCTCGTCGTACCCCTCGCGTTGCCGCCGAGTTCGTCGAAGATCCGGAGCGACTCCTCGAAGGCCCAGTGAGCCTCGGTGTGGTTTCCGTTGGCGAAGGGGAACATGTGAACGTCTCCGCCCTGCTTCTTGCAGACGCGGAAGTAGTTGTCGGGCTTGTCGGTGTGCTTGAAGCCGGCGAGCGGGTCTTTCACGGGGAACGTGTGCACGATGAGCATTTTTGGGGACTCCAGTTGGGGTGTTTTAACCAATACCCACTCCCCCAAACTCCGCAAGGAGAATGGGACATCGGAAGGTGGGCTGGTAGGAAAAGGAAGCGGGAGACGAGGCGGGGGCGGGAGCTGGCGGGCGGGGGTGCCGTCCGCGGCTCACCGCGCGAACACGTCCTTGATGTTCTTCACGGGGAAGCTCTTCACCTTCACCCCGGCGGGCTTGCTCTTGAAGACCATCTGCTCCTTGGTGAAGGGGTTGATGCCCATGCGCGTCTTGCGCGCCGGGGTCGACTTGGCCTTGAGCTTGGTGATGCCCGGGATGGTCACCTCCCCGGTCGTCGCCAGCTCCTCCTTGACGATCTCGGCCAGGGCGGCGAGCACCGCCGCGCAGGTCTTCTTGTCGCAGTCCGTCATCGCGGCGAGGGTCTCGACCATGCCGGTCTTCGTGAGGCTCATGTGGGTTTCTCCGGTTTCTTCGGGGTGTTAGCGGCGTCCGGGCTCATCCATCCCGAGCCACCCGGTTGGCACGCGGCGATGAAGTCCTTGATGCACGCTTCTGGACTTTTACCACGAGCGCGGGCGAGTTGCGCGAGCTTCTCCATCTCGGCGTCGGACAGGTTCATGGTCACGAGGGGCATCGGTCTTCCTTACCCCAAGATCCCGCGGACGCGCTCGCGTTCGTTCGTGAGCAGGTCGATGGCCCGGCCGAGTCCCAGCTCCTCCGCGGCGGCCATGAGCACGAGCGCGGCGCGCGGCGCCTGGAGAATCGCATCCGACCACATGGAGGGCACGGCGACGTGAACGAGCGCTTTGCCGTCTTCCTCGACGGCCCCGGGCGCGTTCGCGCGGATGTGCTCCAGCTCGCGCTTGCTCAATGTGCTCGGAAGGCGGAGAGAGGGTTTGAACAATTTCGTCGGCCTCGTCGTCTTCGCGCGGACACGCTCCACGGCGGCCTTCTGAGCGGGCGAGATACGGGCCGACCCCCGTCGCATCGCACTTCGCATCTCGCTTCGAACCGAGTGCACGTAGTTCGCGTTGATCTCGAGCCCTTGAGCACGTGCCTCGGTGATGACGTCCTGCGCGCTGTTCTTCATGGACTGGGACTTGATGAAGTCCGCTTTCGATCGCTTCTTCCTTTTCATGGCGGCGTTCCTTGGCAAATGTCGTTGGTGAGCGCTCGTCGAGCAGCTCGGTTCGGGTGTTGACGACGCATCATGCGTCGCACGTAGAGTCGGTGCTCCATCCAGAAGATAGGGCTACAGAGGCGCGACCCGGTAGAGCAGGGCTTGGTTTCGCCGTTGTGGCCGCTCCGGTATTGGAAAGCCTCGAAGAGGTCGTCTGTGGTCGGTCTTTTCACAACGACTCCTTGAAGAAGGCGATGGTCTTCGCGACTTCCTGGTCGGACTCGTTCGAGGCTTCTTCGTGGTGCTCCTCCAGTTTCTTCTTTTCCTTTTGTTGGCGCTCTTCGTTTAGGGCTTCGACCTTGACGACGAAGGGCTCCTTGTCGAGGTCGCGCACGAGGCGGTAATAGAAAAGCACGTCCTCGCGTCGCCAGCCCGGCTCGGTCGAGAGGTAGATTCCGTTCTGGTGGTGGCCGTAGTCGCCGAGCGCCATGTAGAGCATTTCGTCGTCATCGGCCTGCTTCGCGAGGCTCACGAGGCGCTTCGGGTCCTCGTGAACTCGGAAGTCGCCCATGACCTGCACCCAGCGCTCGCTGAAGCGTTCGAACAGCTCCTCCTTGGTGATCTTGAGCCGGATGCCTTCCGTGCAGTTCTTGCAGTCGTAGTGCGCGTCGAGTTCGCGGTCTTTGCGGTCGTCGTCGCGATCTCCGTCTTCGGACTCGAATTTGTCACAAGGTGCGAAGAACGGAAGCGCCCCGTGCTTTTTGAGCACCTCCTGGAGGCGCCACGTGACCTGGCGTAGAAAGTTTTCCACGTCAACGCGGTACGCCTCTTCGGCGGCTTCACGACAGAGCTTCTCGGACGGCGCGACGATCTCGATCTCGCAGTACGCCTTGATGTCGGGCACTTCGTCGAGGACGTGTCGCTCGAACATGCTCTTGATGGCCGCCTCGGACCTCGCGAGGAGCACGTGACCTCGATCGTAGTCCGTGTACCAGTTGAGCAGGAAGTGCCGGCCACCGAGCGGGTAGTAGACCTTGAGGGGCGGCGGCGGGTCGGGGATGTTCACGGTACACCTCTGTAGCTGATGAGCGTGCCGTTGACGCTGACGGTGCCGGTGGCCGGAAAGCCCTGGCCCCGGTCGTCTGGCTTCGATCCGCCCGTTCGCCGGCTCGCGAACTCGATCCAGTCTCGCCCGGCGTCGTTCGCGGCGAAGTACCACCCCTGGTCGTCGAACGTGCCGAGGCCGAGTTGGTGAAGGGCCTGCGCGGGCTTGATCTCGTTGTGGGACGCCAGTTCGTACGGTCCGTCCGCAGCTCCCGTCACCGCGCAGGCAAGCATGCGTTGCTGCGCCTTCGTGAGCCGGAAGGCCCGCCAGTACAACGGGGTAATCTTCGGGACCTTCTCGACCAGCTCGTACTTGCCCTCGAACAGAACACCGATGAGCGCGTTTCGCACGCGCTCGTCCGAGAGTAGCGCCGGGCCGTAGATGCAGTTGAGCTTCTCGGCCAGGTACGCCCCGTGATGGTCCTTGATCGGGAGCGAAGTCCCGTTGTGTGTGTTCGCCATCACCCAGTTGACACCCAGCTTCTCGGCCTCGTGGCAGATGGCGAGGTACTCGTTCATGAGTCCGGTGAACTCGATGAACGCGTGACACCCAGCACGCGCGGCGCCGTCGTAGAAGGCGTTCGAGAGAGCCTTCATCCTGGTGAGGATCTCGGCGCGCTGTTCCGGTGTGTGGGTAGGCTCGTTTGCGCGGATGTTCTTCATGACATCTCCATCTCTTTCTCGATCTGGTCGAGCACTTTTGGATCAACACCCTCGGCGATGAGGCGTGCGCGCTCTTCGTTCATCGCCTCGGTGGCTTGCCGCATTAGCGTGTCCAGCGGGATGAACTGCGCCATGCAGTACTTGCAGAGCCATCCCTGCTCAGTGCACTCCCAGCCCTCGAGCTTGGCTTGCACTTCGGCTTCGTGGAGGTCGCCCGGCACGCTGTCCGTCTCGCTTTCACAGCCGTCGCAGGTGAGCCACACGCAGCCGTCCCATCGTTCGAGGCTCATGATTCGACCTTTCTTGCCGGCAGGGTGTCCGGTACGGTGAAATCGATCGCGTCGCCGGCTTCGAGCCGTCGAACACCCGGCTGAACACCGGGCCCTTCGATGTAGTAGTCACCTGCCTCCGGCACCGTGAAGGAGACCTTCTTCGAGCGGCCACCTTGCTTCTTCTGAAGACTCTCGACCTCGGCCAGGAACGCCACAACGTCCGGCAGCGTCGCGGCGATCTTCTCCGGAGGCCAGCCTTCACGCCCCTGCATCCGGGATGCCGTGAGGTACATCTTGGAGGCGAGAACCGCCCACGCATCCAAGTTGAGCCACGCTCGTTTCTCGTAACCAGGCCGTCCTGTGCACGACGTCCACGCGCGATGAAACGTGTGCCACACCGGGTCGTTGGTCGGCTCAATCGGGATCACGACTCGACCTTCCTCGCCGGAAGCGCATCCAGGAGCTTCTTCTGAAAGACCTGCGGCGAGTCGATCATGAGCTTCTCGCCGCCGATGTAGTCGTCGGAGTAGACGAAGACCTGCCCGCAGCAGACGCAGTGGTCCACGTTGCTGAGCTGGCCGTTCTCGCGCCGGACGAGCATGAGTCCGTCTTCGCAGACGGGGCAGCAGACCTTGAAGGGGCTGTCGTTCGTGAACTTTTCGAGGTCCGCGTGGCAGATGCGGAGCGGTTCGTTGCTACGGTTTTCGAGCATCGTCACACCCACCCTTCTACGTTCATCTCTCGGGCAGACCTGTCGTGGAAGTCGAACGTCGCCTTGCACGGGACCAGCCCGATGGCCAGGTGCGCCAGCACGTTGTGCACGACCCACGCCTTCCGGCCTTTCACCTCGGGCACGGGGATGCCCATGTCGTGGGTGACGTAATGTCGCTTCTGACCGGGACTCCAGGTGAGCATCGTCTTGTGGTTCAGCCACCGGCTCGTCAGCTCGTGGAACGAGATCGCGTGCTCGGAGGGCTGCGCGCCCAAGGCGAGCAGCGGGTGTGCGACGCAGTTGTGCAGGAGCCAGAGCGCGTGATGGCGGAGTCCGGGGAACGGAGCGCCGTCCTTGACGAAGTGCGGCTTGCGCTGGGCGTAACGGCCCTCTGCCGTGGGCGCCGGGCGGCGTTCTCGTTCTTCGGCCGCCCGCTCGTGTGACTCTCGGATGAGTTCGTCGAAGTTCACGGGAGCCTCCTGAATCGGATTCTCGAGTCTGTGATTTCGATTTCCAGTCGAACGGTCTTGGGTTCGTGAGGTACGCCGCAGTAGCTCGAGAGGAGCCACGTCTCGTTCTCGGCGGCCTCGACCACGGCCTCGACGGCGACCCGCGTGAGCATGGCCTCGGCTCCTCCTTCGTTGAGGCCGCCCTCGTCGTGCATCTTGAGAATGGCGCGGACACGATCGAGGTTCACGACGGCCACCCGGGCTTCATGTCGAAGATCCCCATGTCCTCGGGATCGGTCTCTTCATGCCCTGTCGGCGCGTCGATGTCGTTCGGGACCAGGCCGAGCTTGAGCGCACGGTCCCAGAGGATGGTGGCCACGGCGGTCGCGAGGTTCAGGCAGTAGCGCCTCACCGTAGGAATGACCACGAAGCGGTGGCACCGGGTCAGAACGCCTTGCGGAATGCTGCTGTTTTCGGGACCGAACACGTAGACCGCGTTCACGGGGTGCTCGAAGTCCTGGAGGCGCTCGGAGTTCGGTCGAACCTCAACAGCGACCGGCACCACGTCCTCGGGGAACTGTTCGAGCGGCCGATCGTAGTTCAACATCGTGACCGAGCGGTAGCCCTTCATTCGTTCTTCCCGTGGAAGCCTGCTCTTCTTGTCGAGGTCGAGCTGCACGCGGTCTCCCGTGAACCAGACCTGGGAGATGCCGTAACAGCTCGCGAGCCGCACGGTCATACCCACGTTATGGGCAAACTGTGGGTTCACGAGCACGATGCCGGGTGCCACGCCGACGGGTGGAGCGTTCTTGCCGATAATCGTAGGTGTCATGACTTTCCCTGCGTTAGTCGGTGCCGAGGCCATACTCGGCGGCGAAGCGGGTGAGGTCGGCGAGCAACTCGGCCTTGGAGGCGTAGTGTGGGCCGACCTGGCTAGGATGGCTGGGATCGTCGAGGCTGACGAACTGCCAGGTTGGGCGATCGAGCTGGACGAAACCGAGGGCTTTGAAGCGGGTGTGGAAGACCTTCTCGAAGCGAGTCATGACGTCCCCGTCGTCGCGCGTAGAAGGTCTAGAACGCGCGGGTTATCTGTCACGTAGGCGCTCTTGATCGCGCCAAATTCGGAGATGAACTCGGTCACGACGGCTTTCTGAGTGTCGTCGAGATCCTTGCCGTCGATGAACGATTCGACGATGACGATGTTGCCCTTCTGGTGGACGGAGAAGTACAGGCGCTCGGGAGCGACGTCGAGGCGTTTTGCCAACTCACCAGGGTCGAGTACGACGGTTTTCATCCGATCCCCCATCCCATGATGTTCTTGTACGTTTCCGGTGATTCGATGGCCTTGTACGCGCCAGCGTGGATGTCTTTTCCGGAGAAGACCCACACGTACCAGTACTGCTCTTGCAGATTCATGTACAGACGATCGGGAGCAACTGCTTCGATGACGACGAGGCGGTAGCTGCATTCGTAGATGTCCCCGATGTTCTTCTCCACGATCTCGGCGGCCTTCTCGAAGGTCGTGCAGATGACCGGAGTCCGCGTGCCACCGAAGCGCTCCGAGCACGCGATGGTCGTCACCGCGTAGAGACGCGGCAGCTCCGGTTTGAGCGGCGGGTCCATCTTCTTGTGGCCCTCCGGCTTGAGCACAACGTTCCCGACGATCTCGTAGAATTCCTTCTCCCTAGAGGTCGGAGTCTTGAGATTCGATGCGGCAGCCTCGAGCGAAGCTACCGCGGAGGCGCTCAGGTTCATGGGTTGATCAGCCACGATTAAACTCCTTGTACGGGACTTGTGCTGGACTTTGTACGGGACTTTTGTACGGGACTTTCGTAAAGTGATCTGCGCAGGCGTTCGTGGGTCCTTGATACCGCAAGTTCTGAACCTGAACGAGCCAACCAGAGCGAGTAGCCGTGCTCCTGCGACACCGCAACACCACGACCGGCTCTCGCCACGGCTCCATGTTGCACATGAAGTCCGGCTTTGCGAGCACGAAATCGTAGGGCTGGAACGGCGCGTTTGGGTCGGATGGTGAACGACCCACGTCAGTTCGCGGAGTCCGCCCGTTTGAGCACCTCGCTCATCCGTTGCCAGACGCCTTTGGCCAACGTCTCGTCTTTCGGAGCCTCGCTGTGGTCACAGGTCACCCGATGAATGGCATCACGCTCTTCGCGTGTGGTCTCTTCCTTCCAGAACTTGAGCGCCGCCTTCATGCTCGGATGATCTTCTGGAAGAAGTTTCTGCGTCGTCAGGTTCACGATGGCGGGCTCACACCCCTTGCACCATGTCTCGTCGCTCATGTCTTTTATTCCTTGCTGGCCGGCTCCCACTGCGCTTCCCTCAGCAGCCTCGCGCAGGAGGCGGCCTCCTCCGCCGTGCGGAACGTGAGACACGCCGTCATCGCCGTGGCTCCATCGTGGTAGGTCGTCACGCTCACGCGCCGGCCGTGTGACTCGACGCGTTCGACCAGTGGTTGACTCATCACGCACTCCTTGAGTGTTCCTGCTGCTCTCTATGAGATAGAAGTCGAGCGAGTGCCATTACTAGCTCGCGCACGTCTTCTGCATCCTCGGACATCGACGGATCCGGAATCATGTCGGCGCGAATCGCGCGCCACTCGGCGAGGGCCTGTTTCAGGTAGAAAGAGCAGCGTCGCGAGTCGACGATCAACCAACGACCATGCGTCACGACCCCGTGCGGATCGCGGTACATGGCGCATTTGTCGAGCACGGTGAGAACTTCTTGTTCGGTCTCGTCGAGGGCGCCGCACGTCAGCTCTTCCACGTAGCTCACTCCGACCTCTTCTCTTCCGGAAGGTGCCCGTCCGAGATGCCTCCCGCGAGCCAACCTCGACGGCCTTCGTCGAGGTCGTTGAACATGACCGGGACGACGGCCGTGTTCGGGAACCGGACGCCTGACCGGAACTCCTGGTAGCGCTTCATCATGTTCGCGTCCATGTCTTCGAGGTACTCGTCCCCGCGAAGGATCATGAAGAGAAGGGCCCGCATGAAGTTCGCGTGCGAGACGACGATGATGTTCTTGTCGGGGAGTTCCCGAAGGGAACGAAGAACGCGGACGACTCGGTGCATGACTCCCTCGAAGGACTCGGCGCCGGGTCCGTCGATGTGCGTTGCATCGCCCTTGGCCCAGTACTTCTCGACGAAGGCGAGGCGCTCCTGGGCGGTCGTGCCGCGAAGACCTTCCCACGCGAGGTAGGTGAACTCCTGCACGGGCATCTCGATGCGTGAGAGGATGCGCCAGGCGCGTTTCTCGATGGCGTCCGCCGTCTCGATGGACCTCCGGTAGCTCGAGTTGACGAGAAGTACCTGGCCGTTGCTGATGGAGTGGAGGTAGTCCGCGGTCAAGGACGCCTGCTCGCGCCCGAGCTTCGTGAGGCGCGCCGCGCCCGGGGCGTCGGTCGGTGCGCCGAGCTGGGCCTCGCTCTGGCCGTGACGAACGAAGAGAACGGTTTTCATGACTTGTTCCTTGCGTAGCGACGGACGTGGATGATCTTGTCGTACTTGTTCTTGCGTTTTCGCATTTCTTCCAGTGCGCTCTCGCGTGTCACGTGCACGCCGTCTGGAATCCAAGACGGGAGAGGCTGGCCGTATGCGCGAATGAACCAGGGCTTACACCCTGTCTTCACCCACCAGACCTCCCACCACTCCGCTTTGAACGTTCTCAGTCTCTCAACCTTGCCTGCGGCGAGGAGACACTCGTTGCAGTGCGACGCCCTCGGCAGGGCAGCCCGCTGGACGTACCCGGGCCCCGGTTTGAACCTCATCCACGCTCGACAGGTCGAGCACTTGATCGGGTAGTCGCGCCTCTTGTACTCGGCGAGGGGCAGTTTCATAGCTTCACTCCAATCGCACGGCATCGCTTCTCGAAGACTTTCAGCCAGCGCTGCGGGATCTTCGTCGCATCGAACGCGTGGACCTTCTGCACGGCGAGATGAGGATCGAGGAGCAAGACGAAGCCGCACGAGCGGATGCCATCGCTTTCCTGACGAACGAAGCCGAGGGAGACGAGCTGATCGACGCGTTCCTCGAACGTTCGCGTCGCCCTACTCGTCCAGTAGCCGGCCTCGAATGCGATCTGCTCCGGGTCGGACACCTCGACGAAGCCGTCTTCTTCGTGCGCCCACAGCGTCATGTAGAGTCGTCCCGATCTTTCACGATTCGGGCTGAGTTCGTCGATGAGTGCCGCTACGAGTGGCACGGTCCGTGGAGTCCTCGCGAGACCATTCCCCGCTCGATACACGACCGAGTTGGCGTCTGGCCATAGCTCGTTGCGACGCTCGATGCGGCGCCAGTCATCTTCGCTTTTCATTCGGGACTCTGCAATTCTTGCGGCGACACGATGATGTCGCCGACCTGGACGTGTTCCGCGTTCTCGTCGTTCTCGTCCACAGCCATCAGCCGGCCTTCGCTGGTCTTGAACAGGAAGCCGACCACCTGGCAGGGCCCCGACACAGCCTCGCGAAGAGCGTCGGCGCTGTCGTTCGTCAGCGCGACCTTGGCAAGTGCCACGGTCATCTGTACGTCAAGGGGACGCACGACGACCATAGGTTCGCCGTCGGGCCAGAGTTGACGGCCCTCAGGACGATCGTCGACGTTCACTGCACCAAGGCCGACGTTTTTCATTGTTCCATAGAGGTTCCTTGAACGAACGCCGGGTCGTACTCGAACTCGTCCCAGCAGTAAGGCGCGTCGAGGACGCCAGACTCGTGACGGACCCAGTAGACGTCGCCACCGTGGCCGCCGACGATGCCACAGACAAAGCCCGGCGTACTCTCGCGCCGGGCGTCGAGATGTCTCTGGGCGATGAGCATGCCGGTCGTGGGACCGAGCGTGTCGTGCGTGATGATGCGCGTGCCGTGTGGCAGGATCGGCCGAGCCGTCGAGATCCGCCGCGAGGTCGCGGAGACAGAACGCAATCGCCTCGTTGACCGGCCACGGCACCTCGGGCCGCGGTACGGACCAGATGTGCGACGTGAGGAGCCCAGGGAGGTCAGCCACCAAGGGCACGTCGTCCGGCGAGATCGCGATGCCCACCCGCTCGCCGGCGACCTGCTAGGACTTCCCTCGGGTCGTCCTTGTCGAGATCCGCGTCGTCCATGTGGAAGGTTTGCCAGTGGTCTCCCATCGCCACGGACACCACGAGCTCGCCCTTGTCGCCGATCGTCAGATTGTGTTTCGCGCGTCCGGTCACGAAGCGCTCGGACAGCAGACGCAGAAGCTCCCTTGCAGCTTTCATGATTCGGCTCCGTCGGTCGGCCCCGCATCCGGGAGGTGATGCTCCCACGTGAGCATCGCGTCTTCGTACTTCGCGATGGGAAGACCCGCGTCCCGTAGCTTCTGCCATTCGTCCTTCGTGATGCGCGACCGGTCAAGCACGCGTTCCGAGAGACGGTCTTCCCTCGAGATTACATGGACGTCGAGGATCTCGTCCGGGTCCGGCTCCGGAATGCCCGCCCACGTGAGAAAGACGTCTTCATATCGCCAGTTGAACATCCCGCACACCGCGTTCTGGCAGGCGTAATTGAGCTTCTCAGGCTTGGGTTCCAGCGCGCCATCGTCGATGAGATCGCCGGGATCGATCACGTACTGGCGCGAAAGATCGGCCGGGATCGCGCAGATGATCTGCCCACCGATGTTGGGCTCACGGAGCACGAGGCGGAGCACGTGATCGCTCCGATCCTTGAAGCACCCGATGCGGAGCGCCTTGGCGCGAGCAGCCGCTTGGGCCTCGCGGGCTGCCTTCACACGCGCGGCCTGCCGGCTTGCCAGGAGCTCCGCCGCATTGTCTGCAACCGATGCCGCAGTCGCGGCGGCGGAAGAGCTCAGCGCCGCCAAGAAGCACCTCGTCCACACTTCGGTCTCTCCGGGAAATGGCTTCATGACAAACTCGATTCGTTCACGATACTTGGGCTCGTTCATGACTCGCAGTCCTTCCTACCGACGAGCCAGATTTCGGTGCCGCCGTCAGAGAGCCTCAGGTCTTTCACCATCAGGCCGCCGGAAACACCCACCTCGGAGATCCAGACGAAAGTGTCCGTGTGCATGCAGTAATCTCCGCCCTTCCACCCGCTGTAGGTTCTGCCGACGGAGGATTTCATCTCCTCCGTGAATCGGGAGAGAGTAAATCCCGGTCTCTTCTGATCTTCGCTGTAGGGGTCAATGGACAGCTCGGCGTAGTAGCCGCGATAGCTGTGCGTACCCAAGACGGCCCAGTCGTGGTACAGCGCGGTCGCCTCGTCGATGACGCGTACAGGCAGGTCTCCGTGTGCCTCGAGCGCTTTGCACTTTTCGAGGATCTGTTGAATCGTCAACTGCCCGGAAGCGACGCGTCTAGCCACCTCCTCATCTTCTCGTCTCTTGCTTTCGAGACAGTGCTTTTCGTGTCGGAGCATGTATTGCTCGTCTTCGCTGGTTTCTCGGCAGACGTCGCAGGCGTACATTTGTACGAATCTCATCACTACTCCTACGTGTTCACGACTTCGCGAGCGGCTTGCCGCCGCTGATGTAGCCCGCGTCGCGTGCCGACTCGATTGCGATCATGGTCCGCGCATGCGGCCAGCCGCACAGTTCACCGATGACCCGCGGGAAGTTCAGGTTCGGCAAGACGCGGGGCCCGACCGCGAGCAGGCTCTTGAGGAGCTTCAACGCGCCGTCCTTGTCGACCGTCTGCTCGCTCGCAGCCGCGAGAGCGGTGAGATACGCAGGCTCGCTCGGCGCCCACGTGGGCAGCTTGCCGGCCGACGCGCAGTACATGATGGAGCACACGCGGTCGGCGTCCGTGACTGTCTCGAGCGTCACTGGAGGCTTGGTCGCCGTCTTCCTGGCTTCGTCGAGGAAGCCTTCGAGGCCGCGGATGAGCTGGCGCATGTCCTCGCGAGTGTGCGCCCACGTGAACGAGCCCTTGTCGTCGGGGCACTTGCCGTTCTCATGCTCCACGGGCGACTCGGCGCACCTCGCACAGAGACCGGCCAACGTGCGCCCTTGCTGCATCTCGATGTGCTCATCCTTCTCGAGAATGGGCTTCAGGATCTTACTGACGTCTTTCTTGTTCACGATCAGACCTTCCTGTTCTTCCAGGCGTTTCGCCAGCCTCGACTCCGATTCGTCCACACACGCCAGAGGTCTGGCGCGGCCCGGTAGAACGCGTGGTCCACGGCGTGTGACCAGTTGTTGACCCAGTGCCCCTCACGGCACCGTGGGCAGTCGGGTTGGAAGTTTCGGTGGTTCGAACAGATCGAGTACCACTTTCGCTTCCATGGCCCTTGGCCTCGAGTCGAGTCGGTGGCGTCGCGTGGTGCGGATTCGCGCTTCATGCCGACTTCTGTCTCGCCATCGACGACGTGACGATCTTGAAGGCTTCCTCCGGATTGATGCCCATGCTATCGTTCAGCTTGTCGGCACACGCCACGGCCTCGTCGTAGGTCGGGCCCCAGAACCAGGGCACCGTCTGACCGGGCTTGCCTTCGTACGGCCAGGTGCCCACCGGGAAATGTCCCGGCTCGTTCTCGAACACGAGCGACGGCCGGAAGCCGTATCCATCCACGAGGCCGTCGACCGGCACGAAGTAGCAGAAGCGCTTCTCGGCGAAGAGCTTGTCGATGTCTTTCTCGTTCTTTTTCACAGCTTCTCCTTCGCGGATTTTCAGATGAGCGAGGATGCGGTACTCGATCGAGCGGTAGTCGATACCGAGCGGCGGCATGTCGCCGAAAAACGCCTGTCGCAGACGGCGCCCGAGGTCGGTCCTCAGCGGGATGTTCTGGATCGGGATTCTGCGGTTCACGTGGACTCTTACGGGAGCGGCTCGAGATCGTGGACCCACGCGAGGAAAGGCTCGCTGTGGACGAGTGCGACTCGGGGGTCGTCGTGTTTCAGCTCGACGTACACGACACGGCTCACATCGCGCGGTTGCGGCGCTGGGCCCTGAGAGTCCTTGCGGTAGTTGTAGGTCTGCCCCCGGACGAGAGGGACGACGCGATCGGGGCTTGGGCAGACTTCGAGTGTGCCAGCGTCGATCGTGTTCGGGATCTTGCTGCGGGCGAAGTCGAGCGCCGCGCGAGCCCCGACTACGGCGGCTTGACCGGCCTTCAGCACGTCCAGCATGTCGTAGATGCGTTTGCGCTTGTCCTGCGCGATCGTGACCGCAGAGGCCACCTCATCGACCTCGGCCGCCGCAAGCAGCATCGCAAGCACGCTCGCGGCCCACTTGCCCTCGTCGAGCGCGAGCTTCGCGGCCTCGAGCCCGGCTTCGGCCTTCATGAGTCTCTCGTGCGTCTCGTCGGCGATGAACATCAGGCGCCTCCCGCCATCTCGAGGTTAGGGATCCGCACCCACTCGGTACGTTTGCCGCCGCTGTCACCGCCGACGGTAACCAGAGCTTCCTGGTACGTGTTTCCTTTCTCGTCGGTTGTATCGCGAACGCGCAACCACTCCTTCTCTGGAATGGTTGCCCACACCGTTCCGCCACCGTCGTAGTAGAGACTGACCTGAACGCTTCGGCTCATGACTTGCGACTCCTTTTCGTTTTCTTGACCACGATTAGCTTCGCGAGGAGTTTTCTCATCTCCGGGATGACCGCCCGCCCGGTGCACCAGGTCCCGTACGGGTCTCCTCGGTGCTTTTTGGTGCTCTCCGCGTTCGGGTCCTCCGTGAAGGCTTTGCACCCCGGGCAGTTCACCGACTCGGCCTCGAAGAAGTACACGAGGTGCTCGAATCGAGTCTCGTTCGTGAGGTCCGGGAGTAGCTCCACGACGTCGCCCGGCGGGAGCCAGGTCAGGCCGCAGAAGAAGTCGCGGTGCACGACGAGGCGCGTGTCTTTCGCCTGGTAGTTCTCTCGAAGAGACGTGAAGGTCTCGCCCTGTCGAGCGACTTTACCAGGAAGGTAGACGACGTTTCGCATGGCCTGGAACGCGAAAAACGTCGCGTCTACCAGGCTCTTGTCGCGCCAGTCGCGCATGCGAAGTCTGGCGCCTGGGAAGAGCTTTGTGAAGTCAGGATTGACCACGGCGTAGCTCGTCCGACGCGGCCTTGATCGTCGCCGACCGCACCGACGGACGCGTGAGAAAGCCGCACACCTGCCCGGCCGTGAACATGATCCAGTCGGACTCGGACTGCGACCACGCGTCCCGCGCCTTGTCGTCAGCCGACGCCAACTGACCAAGCGTGCTGAGGATCTCCTCCGCGTCTTTCTTGTCGTCCGCAGACTTCAGGCTCGGCTGCATCGCGGTCAGGATGACCACGAGGCGGTTTCGGATCTTTCCGAACGGAACTCCCGAGGATTGCCAGTCGTCGATTTCAGCTCCCAGTTCGAGGGAACGCAGGAACGGGTTGTTCGATGCTTCGCTCATGATCACGTCTCCTCGAGAATTTTCTTGATCTTGTCGACCAGGTGGTTGAACCGTTCGAACTTCGAGTGGAAGGGAACCCACAGGCTGTCGGCGATTTTACCTGAGTTCATGTCGCCGGAACAGAGGATGAATGGGATTTTGGCGAGTGTGGGGTCGGCCCGGCATGCCTTGATGAGACCCTCGCCGGTCATTTCGGGCATGTCGAAGTCCGTCACGACGACTCCGGGCAGCTCGCCTTTCTCCGCGAGACGCTGAAGCGTCCCGAGTGCGTCTGAACCGGAACACTCTCGGTGGACCGTGTATCCGAGATCGGCGAGGTTTTCCGCGAGTGCCCACCGTACCTGCGCGTCGTCATCGACAATCAGGATGGTTTTCATTTCTTCCTCCTAGAGGTTCTCGAGCATCTGCACGGCGGCAGCACGTTTGGCGTCCTGCTTCCTGCCGGCGCTCGCGTTCGTGGTCCGGCCTTCGTACACGCACGTGCACGTGATGACGGGCGTGTTGCTCGGGCCGGAGCTGTCGAAGTTGTAGACCGGCATTGCGCGTTTGTGCTGCTGTGCGTGCTCTCCGAGCGCGGCGATCGGGTCCTTGTTCACGGGAGCGGGCTTCGGGACAGCCGGCGCCGTGGGCGTAGGGGCCTCGGGAAACATCGGGGGCGCCGAGCCGGAGATCGCGGCGAGCGCCGCAACCGCAGCGCGCTGCGCGGCCTCTTTGCTCGTTCGGCCCTCTCGCGAGACCGAGAGCCACTCCCGGGTCAGCGTCGCCTTGAAGACGGGCATGTGGGGCGGGCCGTTCTGGTCCTCGGCGAGGTCCGGAGCCACCCACCCTTCGATCACGTCCTTCGCCATCGTCACCACGCTCGTCGCTTCGTGCGTGTGTTGCGTGAGGTAGTCGACGACGGACTGACGAAGCTCGGTCCAGTGCGGCCCGGTGCTCGTGAGGTCCAGGAGCACCAGGGTCTTCACGAGCACAGGCAGTCGATGTTGGCGAAGCCTTGTGAGGTACGCCTCGGCGAAGGCCGTCGAGCAGTCTTCGCCGGAGCGAACCATGACCTTGACGGCGCGCTCGAAGTCCTTGTTGCCGAGCGACTCAAGCTTCCGCGCGACGCCCGTGTCGAGCACGCGTTGCGCGCTCTCGGTCGCCTTCTCCTTGGCCCTGTTGGAAACGGCTTCGCGCTCGATCGCCAAGGTCGAGTTGATGTGGTCGGCGACCTCGGTCACGAACTCGACGTTGTGGGGCAGTCTTTCGCCGAGAACGTGAGCGAGCACTTGCCGGTGGGTGATCATGTCCGCGTATCGCCGGATCGGCGACGTGAAGTGGCAGTAGTGCGGCAGGTTGAGCCCGAAGTGTCCGACGGGACTCGACCCGTACTCGGCGCGATGCACGGCGCAACCCAACTGCCGACGCATTTCGTCGAGCCAGGTGACGGAATTGCCGGTCGTGGTGGCTTCCTCGAGAAGCGCGACGAGCGAGGCTCGGTCCGGTGAACCGATCGCCTGGTGGTTGCGAAAGAGGATCGGGAGACCGTGCTCGATGGCGTAGCCGGCGACGGCCGTGTTGGCAGCGACCATCAGCTCTTGGACGATGATGTGCCCGATCATCTCGGCCGATCGCTCGAGCTTTCGCACGTGGCCTTCTTCGCTCGCGACCCAGCCGGCGATGAGATCGTAGAGCACGAAGGCGCCCTGGCGGCGGCGCTGTGCGACGAGCCCTGACGAAACAGTCGCCAGGAGCGCCATCGGCCCGTGGAGCACGTGCCCCTTCGATGCCAGGATGGCAGGCACCTCGGCGTAGCTAGAACGGGCCGTGCTCGTGAGCGTCGATGGAAAGATCGAGACGGGCCCAAGCTCGTTCTTCTCGTTGAAGATCAGCTCGACCGTGAGCCCGTGACGTCTCACGCCCGGGAGAAGGGAGAGAGCCTGCTCCGTGCCACGGGGCAGCATCGGGCTGTGGCTCTTGGCGTAGTACTTCGTCGTAACGCGCTCGCGAGCGAACGCGTCAAGCGCGGACCCCGCCAGGACCATGCTGGAGGCCGAGGCGATCGTAACGCGGATGACGGTCGTGTCGCCGATACGCTCCGCCCAGAGGGCGTCGTCGAGATCGGTCGACCACGGCTCGTCGATGGTGAGACCTTGGACGTTCATGATGACCTCTTCAATAGAAGTTCGGCCGCACGTCGGCCGTCTTCGCCCTGAGATTCGAGAACCTTGCAGGCCAGGATGAGACTTGCCTCTCGGGGTACATGCACTTCTTGGTTCTTGGTCGCGTTACCTGCTTGAAGACTCAGACCGATCACGAGCTGGCCTTGAGCATCGGTGCCGAAGCCGATGTCGACGTTGAACGGAATGGCCTGATCGTCTTGTGCCATCGGCTTGCTCCAAGGCCAGCGCCCTGGTGTGCTTCGGATAACCGCCGTGCCGACGATGATGAGAAGGCCCCATACTCCTGCTGCGAGCAGGGCGAGGATGCCGTTGCTCATGCGAACCCCGCCATCAACGCCCGCTCGCACGCGTCGCCGCAGACGCTCTTCATTGGCGGCTCCACGTCGAGACTCTCGACCTTGCCCCAAATCTCGGCGCCACACTCCATGCACTTGCCCAGTCGCACGAGTGAGTCCGGCGTCCACGGCTCGTACTCGTAGAGCGCAGGGAATTGCGAAGCCGTCGGGTCGACGATGGCGCCGTCGGTCGTGGTGAGCCACACGTGGCTCCGCCGGGACCACCGCAGGTCCAGGATGTGCCCGCGCACCGTGGTCAGCTCCGGGAATGCGGCCTTCATCTCGTCGCAGGCTTCCAGACACCTGGCGAACGGGTTCTTCACCCGTTTGAGGTAGTCGGCGATCCAGGTTTCGTAGTTCATCTTCACTTCCTTTAGTCGTTCATGTCTACGACGCGAATGTCGATGAGATCCTGAGACTTCGCTTGGTTGAGGGCCTCGCATGTTTGCAGGACATCAAGGCCGTCCGTGATGGGGTTTTCGGGACACGAGCCCAGGACGGAGAAGTCCGTAGGCGGGACGTCAGGGTCCGACAGAATCCCGTGAACCCACACACCAGATTTTCCGCAGAGCGTGCACCGAAATTCTGAGAGATCACGTCCTCGTCGGGGCGCGAGTTTTCGCACGAGGAACATGCGATGATCGCCGTACTCACGTGTCTCCATCGTCTTCCTCCACAGGTTCGGGCAAGTCCTCGGCGTTGTCCTCGGTCTCGTCGGACTCGTTTTCGGCGACGGCTTCATCGCCGTCGCTTTCTGCTTCGCTGTCCTCGTCTTCGTCCTCGTCTTCGTCCTCGTCTTCGTCCTCGTCGAGCGGGGTGCCCGTCTCTTCGAAGTGCTTTGCGAGGGAGGACAGCCCGCCCTTTTTCGGTTTCTCTTCGACCTCTCGTGGGAAGGGCCAGTCGCTCCTCTCGCCCGGCCATTCGCCGAGGTGCTCGACGATACCGCCGACGTTTCGGCGCCAGCGCTTCACGCCGCACGCACACGCACGGTAGTCCGTGTTGTCTTCGCGCTCGAGGTCTGCCGTGGACTTGCAGCCGTCGCACGTCCACGCTTTCGGCTTGGGCTTGCCGTTCGCGTTGCCGGCGTGCCACTCCTCCGCGGCCAGGAGAAACGGCGCCCACTGCACGTACTCAGCGCGGGTCCTCGGGTCGTTGAAGAATTGTTTGAAGTCGCCCGGCGTGTAGGCCGAGATGTTGAGCACGTGCTTGGTGGGACACGCGTAGTGCGATTTGATGTCGGCGTAGTCGCGGCGGTTCCACCCCCAGCCGGGCTGGTTGGGATCGGGTTCCCAGCGCTTCTTCGCCTTGTTCGATTTGCGGATCCACTCGTAGGAGACGGCCTGGCCTCGTTTTTTCACGACCGTCGCGATGCGACCCGGGCCGGGGTTCGTGTGGGGCCTGTAGCGCCAGCGTCGGTCTCGGTCTGGGTTCTTCGCGTTCCACTTCTCTGCTTCGGCCTGCTCCCAGGGAGTCTGCTGGCCGATCGTCACCGATCCTGTCGTGAGCGACTTGTTGAGCTTCTCGCGGTACTTCTCGAAGTCAGGCGCCTCGCCTGGCGTGAGGGCTCGAGAGC
>Ga0209040_10000225_pt1 | contig 40542 bp, 43 predicted proteins | sample BogFormECP12_OM3_FD_188240 | JGI IMG/M metagenome (GOLD analysis project Ga0209040, IMG submission 188240) | Bog forest soil microbial communities from Calvert Island, British Columbia, Canada - ECP12_OM3 (SPAdes) (version 2) | ecosystem: Environmental > Aquatic > Freshwater > Wetlands > Bog ... | reverse complement strand
GTTCCCGGATGTCGAGCCACTCGACGTCAGGGTGGACAGCGACGAGCGCACCCGCGAGATCCCCCCGGCTCCGACACTCGTTGGAGCGTCGGACGATCTCCACGTTCTCCTGCGACATCGCCTACTCCGCGAGGCCGAGGTCGGCGAGTGCGCGCTCGCGCTCCGAGTAGAGACGCAAGCGCGTCACCTTGGATCCGCGTACGTCGATCACGTTTACGAACGCGGTCTCGACGTTCACGCCACTTGTCTTCCCGCGCCCGTGCATCCGTCCGAACACGAGCACGCGCCCGCCCTCAAGCTCCCGATATTCGTCGGCTTCGGCGCTGTAGTCGTCCCATGCGGCCAGCCACCCTCGCCATCCCTCGGTCATGCCTGCGACTCCCTCCCAGCGGCCCGGGTCTGGGCCGCCCACGATCTCGAACTCGATCTCGGTGTCCGCCCACTCGGTCGCGTTGAATGCGCCGCGACCCCACGCCGCGTAGATCGAGCGCACAAGGTCCAGGTTCTTGGACATCGCCTACCCCTCCAAGCCGACGGCTTGGAGGGCCTCCTCCCAAGAGAAGTAGGCGTGTACGCGTGTGATCTTCCCGTTGCGCAGCTCGACGTCCCAAGCGACCTCATGCTCCATCCGGTTGTCGCTCCCCTTGATCCGCACGCGTTGATGGATCAGGGCGACGACGTGGTCGCCAGCGTCGATCGCCGTCTCCAAGTCCAACCGGAACTGGTCGAAGTTCTCGGTCCACCCCGATGCGGCCGCTCTCAGTCCGTCTGGGCCCTTATATCGACGATCCTCAGGCCACTCCGGAGGCGCAAGCCACTCGATACTCGTGTCGACGTAGTCCAGGACGCCGTCAATTCCGGAGCGGTTGAACGCCTCAAGGGCCTTACACACGATCTCCACGTTCTCCTGGGACATCGCCTACCCCCGTTCCTCGGCGAGGCGTTCGGCGGCAGCTCGGCCCTCCTCGGTCTCGGCATAGCTGGACCCGTGTACGAACAACCCTCCGTGCCACACGCTGACCCATGCCTCCCGCGTCCGAACGCGAGCGCCGCTCCCGGCGGGACGAGCATCCTGGCGGACGACCGCAAAGATAACCCCGTTACCCAGATCAACGGCCTCCTCGAGCTGGAACTTCAGGTCGTGAAAGGATCTGTAGTAGTCCTCCCAGAAGCCACGGATCGCCCCTCGCCCCTCGAATATCCCCAGCCCCCTGGCCGACATGTCAAGCACGGCATCGGGGCTGTAGACGCTCATCTGCGCGTCAAAATCACCCCGGCTATAGGCCTCCATCGTCCGGCGCATCTGCCCGAACGAGTCGGGGGTCGTGGACTCCTCAGACATCACCCAGCCAGTATCCCGCACCACTCGTCCGTCATCGCATCGTGCTGGGTGGGGACGCCAGCGACAGGCCCAAGGTCCGAGCACGGCCGTACCAGACCGCAAGAATGGTCCCCTTCGCTCCGTCTGCGAAGCGCACCAGACAGGTCCAATGTCCGGCTGTGGTTTCGCGGCACCTGGCGGCGCTCACCTGTTTCCCTTTGAAAACTTCCACTGCCAAGAAGTTCGTCGGCGATTTCGGTCGCCGATTCAGGCTCGCCGGGAGACACCGGCTTGGGTGTGGTCGCTGAGATCTCCGTCCCCTTGTTTCGGAACGTCACCGCCCCGCTGCCGGTGGTCTCAGTCGCGCTCCGCATCGCGGTCGAGCCACAGCCGGCGAGCAAGATCGTGCCCGCCAATGACGCGAGCAGGTACCTCCGAGCGCCTCGCATCCTACGACCATACCCCCACGCCTGCGCATCGCGGCTTCCCACCAACCAAGAGCCAGGCGTCGGCACCCAGGCACCCCCGGCCCCCCGCGAACCCTCGGGGCCTTTGCCTGACCCGCAGCCCTCAAAAGAATCCCTCCGAAGGCTGAGGTTGTTTGGGGAGGGGGGTCTAGTGGCTGGTGCGATGGCGAACGGCCACGGCCGCGTGGTTCCTGAGCCGCCGGCCGATCTTGAAGCCGCCGGGCGCGAGGTTTGGGGCGCGGCGTGGGTGTGCCGCGTATCGAAGCGCCCGATGCGGGGCTGGTCGCTCAGCTCGCACGGCTGCGCGATGAAGAAGCACGGCTGCGGCGGGCGATCGGTGAGGATGGCGAGGTTCAGCGCCGGCCCATCCAAAGCGCAACGGGCGATGCGGACCCTGCAGGAGTTCATGGGGCACGAGGACGCTCGCACGACGCTGATCTACGCTCACTACGCCGAGAACCCGGCTGAGATCGCGATGGTGGGCCGCGCATTCGCGGCCCCGCTCGCCCGTGGTTCTATTCAGGGTTCTAAGTTGAGCGAACCCGACGTGACCTCAGAGAACCTGAGAGCAGCAAACATGGGCGTAGCCGCCTGAGATCAGGCCCGGGCTCGGGTTCGGGTTCGAGCCCAGTATCGCCCATCGAACTCTCGGCTCTACAAAGCCAAAACCGCGCCTGGTTGGGCACGATCTCGTCACGTTCGCAGCGGTTGACCTAGTCTTGAGGCGCGGGGGCGCGAGTTCCCACAGCGGTTTGTAGAAGCGGGTCAGGCCCTCCCAGTCGTCGGCTGCCTCAATCGTTCCGAAGGCGCCAGCCAAGTTGCTCCAAGCTCCGATCGCCCTTGATGCTGTTGCAGACCCAGCATGCGCAGGACGAGGTTCTCAGGCTCGTTCCGCGTGGCGCACTGCGAACGCTCGCGTACGCCGCAGGCCGAAGGCCGGCCGAGCGAGAGCGACCCTCGAGAGTCGGCCGCTCCCGTCGAGGCGGTGGCGCCGGGCGTCTGAGGCCGGCGCCATCTGGTCCTTCATTGGCTCTCGGGCCGGCTGCCGTTCACCCGCCTTCGGCCGTCGGTTCGATCGCCCCGTTGATCTCGACGGCTTCCGCGGTGTGCAGCGTCGAGCTCAGCGAGAGGCCTTGCTGTTCGCCGATCGCGCTCGTGAGCACGTCGCGCGTGCCGCCTTCGAACGATTCGGGTTTCTGGAGGCCCGCCGCCTGCGTGAATTTCAGCGCTGAGCTCGTCGCCATTTTGTTGCTGACGACCGGCGCTATGACCGAGCCCAACAGCGTCTGTCCTTCGCCGCCGCCGCAGGCGTATTTCAGAACCGGTCCCGACCGGCCTGCCGGGAACAGGTCGATCCCGATGTGTTTGACTTCTTTGCCTAGGACTTCGGTCACGCTGTCGACGCCGAGTTCGCCTTCGAAGCTCGTGGTCCGCATTTCTCCGGCCGCGAGGCCCGACGTCGTGCATGGCTGGCCGCTCGATTCGCAGCCCGTGAGCGTCAGGACGACTGCCCCGACCGTTTTGCGGCCGGTGATGTCCCCGGTCCCGCTCTCGCCGGTGCATGTCAGTTTCGTGCGGTTCACCGCTTCGAGCGTCACCGGACCGGTTTTCAGCGGAAGCGTGAGCGCACCGTTCGCGACGCCCTCTTCCCATTCGTATTTGCCCGTGTGAGTGGCGCTCCGTTCGGTGCACCCAGCGGTTGTGAAGCCGCCGTAGTAGTACGTCGTAGTGCCTTCTTTTGTGTGGTATGCCTTCACGCAGCGACCGAATTCAGGCGCTTGCGGTTCGGCTGCTTCCAGTTTTTTTTCGCGTTCTTCTTCAGGGCTGATGCTGTTCACTTCGATCGGCGTGCTCGGCGCGCTGGTTCCTTCCCGATCCGTGTTGGTGACCGTGATCCGATAGGTCGTCCGCCTTTCGAGCGGTGCCAGCAGCGTCGATGAGCCACTGCCAGTCACGGTCGCTTCGAGCACCGGCGCGGTCGAGCCGACGGGGGTCGCGACGATGTGCGAGGAGGTGAGCAGCGGTGCCGTTTCGGGGGCCGGTGTCCAGCCGACCTGGAAGCGCAGTTGGACCTGTTCGCCGACTTCGATTTCAGACACATAGGCGGCCGCGCCCGTCGGGGCCGCCGGAGCCTGGAGGGGCGGTGTCGGCGCTTCGAGGTATGCGGCGGTGCCGACGTTGTAGAGGTGGTCGCCGAAGGAGTCTTCAGTGGAGAACGTTTCGCTGATGCCTTCCGGCGCTTTCGCGAGCCCGCCGTATTTGCGCGTTTCTCCGTACCAGTCCCATTCCGAGCTGGCCCATGCCGTGTACGTGGTGGAGTGACCGCCGCCGTCCTTGCCGCTGCCGCCGCACGTAGTGCTCAGGAACTCCGCGCCGGTCGGGTAGCCGGTGCTCGCAAAGCCGGTCCCGTACACCTTCTGCGAGATCCCGCCGCACCAGTGGCCGAGCACCGCAAACGCTCCGTATTCGCTGAGGGAGAGCCTGAGCGGCGGCGCCGCGGCTGAAGCTGCGCCGGCGATCAGGCACAGCATTACGGTCGCCGAAACTGCAGCCGCGAACTTCCTCGTCATCTCTGTCCCCTTTCGGTGGGTGTTGGCGGCGATCGAGGCGACCCCGGCGGACGCCCGTGCTCGTGTCCTTCTTATAGATCCATTTCGCGCCAACAGGTCACGGGGCACGATGAGAACTTCATCATCCAGCATCCTTCAAGACCGGCGGAGCCTGCCGCCGAGTCCTGCTGCTCCCGAGCAGCACCAGTGCCCCGCGGCGATGGCGGTGAGAGCCACCACGCAGGCTCATGTCCGCCCGCGGCCGTTCGCGGGCGAGGACGAGCGCATGGTCGCACGCCGTCACTATTTCAGCGCGCGAGCCCATGCCGGCCGCAGGACCGACGCAGCCGACGCGTTGCCACAGCCCTTGACGACGAAGCTTGATGGTCTCCTACGTACGCGAACGGTCGCGGACCATGCCGAGATTCCGCTCTGACAAGCCAGGTTTCGCACCTTCGTGACCAGTATCGCCCATCAGCGAAGAGCCTGCAAATCGCCGCATTCTCCCCGTCGGTGGCCGCATTCGTGGCCGTATTGTGCGGATGAAGTCCTCGTCGGGGGGCGCGGACGCGCTCAACAGCGTGGTTCTCATGAGAACGCGTCTGTGGACTGTGCCGAGAGTGGAGGTGCCCACTGCACGCGGCCTAGTCGTGATCGCCCTGCACCGAGGTCGGGCCGTGGTCATCTCGGGCGAGGCCCGGCTGACGCCGATCCGCCTACCCGCGCTGGAGGCCAACCTTCTGGAGCCGGCCCGCGAGGCGGTTCGCCTGACCCCGAAGGACCCGATCGGTGACCTCTACACCGCTTGGCCTTGCCCTTGCCGTGACGGCGAAACCACCGCAAGGAGGGCAGTCACCGCAGTCGAGAACCTCCGTGGCCGTGTAGTGGATCTCCCTCCAGGCGTCGAACCACTGCTCGAAGTGACGGCTTGCAGCGGCTCGACCACGATGCAGGTCGGCGCCCGGTATCGCGGTCTGGTTATCCCACTCCACGTCCACATCGAGGACGACATGGCACCAGCGACATCACCGCGCTGCAAGGCTGCCCCGAAGCTCCTGACGATCTCCACGTTTTCCTGCGACATCGCCTACCCCTCCAGGCCGAGGTCGGCGAGAGCGAGCACAGCCTCGTCAGCGAAGTCACCGAGCTGGTCTGTCTCAGTGAACTTCGCCTGCTCGGGACAATCGAGGACCTCGAGCACACCGAGCGCTCGGTCTTCGAGCAGCAGGGGCATGGCCATCAGTCGTCTCGGAACGTAGCCGATGGTTTCGGCGATGTCCTCGGCGAACCGCTGGTCGTGGGCCACGTCCTCGAGAAACAGCGGCTCGCGGGTTGCGAGCACCCAGCCTGCGACCCCGGTGCTGTCGGGGATCTTCACGCCGACGAGCGACTCCGTCCGCCCGAGCGACTCGGATCCCTCACCAGACATCGCAGCGAACACGAGCGAGCGGCTTTCGGGCTCGTGCACCAGAATCGAGCACGCCTGCGCTCTGAAGGTCCGCCGCGCCCGGTCAACGATGGCATGCAGTCGCACGAGGTCGAGGTTCTCCGACACCGCCTAACCCCGGTCCTCGGCGAGGCGTTCGGCGGCAGCACGAGCGTCATCGATGTCGGGGTAGGCGATGACGCGGGCCGCCTTTCCCTGCGTCCACTCGAGGACCAGGCCATAGACAGCGTGGACCTGGGCAGTTGCAGGACTACCCGATGGACGTGCGGTCTCGCGAACTGCCACGAATACGATGCCGTTCCCGAGGTCCCTGGTCTCTCGCAACTCGTCGTCGGCCGCTTGGTAGGAGCCGTACCAGTCTTCGAGGAAGGAGCGAATCGCCGCGCTTCCTTCAAAGGCTGGCAGCCCAAGCCTGGACATGTCGTATACAGACCCCGGGCCAAAGAAGCGCATGGTCGCGTCAACGCCCTGAGCCTCAGCGAGCTCTCGCGTAAGGATGACCGGATCTGGCGTCGCGGACTCCTCAGACATCACGCGACTAGTATCCCGCACCACGTCGTCGTAATCCTTCGCGACGACCCCGTTGACGGCATACTCCAGCGTCATGCAGGACGGCCGGAGCCTACCCGGCGTCCTCAGTGGTCACAATCAGCACGTTACAGCGGACGCCGAACCAAGGTGATCGGCCGGTTCCGGCGATCTCGACCGACCAGCCGCTGGCCTCAAGCGTGTCATGGACGATCCTCGCGCCAGTCATCGACTCGATGACCGCGCACACCGGCTGGCAGTGGACCTCCCCGACTCGGCGCGCAAGCGTTCTCAGCGAGTCGACGTCAGGTGGTACGGCGAGCTGGTCCAGATGCTCTCCCCGATCGGAGAGCAGGCAAACGTCGAGCTTCTTTCGGCTTAGATCGAGCCCAGCGGGGCGGGCGGCCGCGTGCGGGAACCCGCCCGGTCCCGATCGCGCGCCAGGGCCTGGCAAGGGCCCAGGGAACTCTCCGCCCGCGGGGCCCGTCCCGCGAACCGCCTCACCTACGGCGTGCCGACCCGCCCTAGGGGGGCCGGCACGCTTTGGTTCATTCCTATTCGGTCGGGCCGTGACCCGTGAATTCGATCACCTGCTGGAAGGTCGAGCGGTTCGTCCAGGCCATCGTGAAGGGGAACACTTCTTTTGGTAGGGGAGGGAATTCGATGCGAACCTTTGCAGCTCGCCAGGCGCTCGGTGCAGAGCCCTGGCTTTTTTCGAGTCGTTCGGCCGCGGTCTGGATTGCCGCCCAGAGCGAGGCTCGGCAGCGCTTCAGGTTGCCGTTGCCGCAGTAGCGGGTGCTGTAGGGCCCGAGGACCGGCTGGTTCAGCTCGGTCCGCAGGTCCTTGTAGACGTACCCATACCAACCACCGTCGTAGGCGGAGCCGCGGGGGGAGGGTGCGTTTTCGGGCGAACTGATGGAGGCGAATTCGTTCAACAGTTCCGGTCCGAGGACGGGGCCAAGGACGGCTTCACCGATCGGCCTCCAAGCGGCGTCGAGCACCGCCGCGCCCGGGTCTTCCGGCCCTTCGACGCCATAGCGGCTCGCGCCGTGCTGCAGCCAGGCCGTGACCAGGTTGGCTGCTTCCTGGGCCCGTTTCGATGGCGCCGGCCCGCCTTCGAGCACCTGCGTGATCACCGGCCAATCCTTGACCGCCCGCAGGTCCTGCGTCGCGGCCCGGTTCATGATCGAGGCCACGTCGGCCTCGGTCATGCCCGGTTTGAAGCCCGTGTACAGCTGGACGCGGTGCACCGGGCCGTAGGAGTATTCGTTAGACGCCGCCCCCCATTCGGGTGCGGGCTTGTTGTTCCAGTTCAGGAAGACGTCGCTACTCGGCGCCACCTCGTGGGGATGTTGTTCCTGGGAGAGGAACCCACGCCAGTCGTACCGCCCGGTGCCGAAGGTGGGCAGGCTCGGGTCCGTGCCCGGGGCGAGGATCGGCAGGCGCCCTGTCGAGAAGTACGCGATGTGAGAGCTGTCGACGTAAGGCATGTTGAACGTCGTCCCGAGTTCGTTCGCGGCTTTGAAGAACTCTTCAGGCGAGTGCACCCGGTTCGAGTCCAGGTCGCTGAAGGCGAGCTCTCCCGCCGGCTCGTGGCCCCGCGTCGAGCGATCGTTGGCGATCGCGTATGGCTGCCCACCCACGGTCACCGTCCCGCTGACCGGACCGTGCACGGTTTCCATGAATTCGAGCTCACGTGCCGGTTCGCCGTTGCCCGGACCGAGCAGGCCGGCATCGAAGTGGGTCATCGGGATGCATTTGCCGTTGTAGAGGTAGTGGGTGGATGCGCGCGTGGGCGGGAGGGTGGTGAGGTTGCAAAGCTTCTCCAGGAACTGCTGCGTGTTCTCGCTGCCCGCGCTCGTGAGGCTCCAGGCGAAGTCCTTGCCCCGCCCGATGAACACGTATGGCGAGATCGGGGCGACGACGCCCTGAGCATCCACTCCACCACCGTGCAGGTCGGCCTGCATGACAATCTCGGGGTAGAAGTAGCCGAGCTGTGGGCCCATAACGGCCAACGGGTGACCGTCGGCGGAGTGTTCTGGACCGGCGAGCAGGAAGTTCGACGCTTTGCGCTTGGACGCCTGCGCCACGCTGGCGGCCTGAACCGCGGACGCGCTGACCGACCCGGGGTCGATCACCGCGGCTCCGGGCGTCGGCCCGGTCGGGACGCCGTCGTAGGGGAACGGCTTCGTGGTCGTCGTGGGCGCTTCGGGGTCGTTGACCTCCCGCAGGTCGCGAAAGACCTTCGGTCCCTGCTTTCGGCCGAGTTTGGCTGTGAGGTTGGCCAGGAAGTTCGAGTTGGTGACTTCGTTGCCACCGCCGTTGCCGAAGATCGAGCCGATCAGCGCGAAGCCGGCGATCGCGTTGGTGGCCGTCAGGTGGGGCACCTGGAGTTCTGGGGGAAGGTACGGTCCGTAGACGTTCTCGAATTCGTTGACCCCGGCTGCCCAGTATTCGAGGTCTGACAGAACCTGTTCGCCCTGCGGCCCTTTTTCGAGCAGGTCACTCTTCTGTGCGTTGACGAAGTTGACGGTCTGTTCGGTCGGGGTAAAAGAGCGCCCTTCGAGTAGCAGCCCGAAGGGGTTGATCCCGGGGATGTCAAGCGTCGCTGCGAACGACGGCCCAACAGCAAGCTTCAGCAGCAGGCCCCGGTCCTTCGCGGCGACCCAGCCCGAGCCGAACATCACCTGATCGCGCGTCGCCCCGTAGATGTGCGGGATGTTGTTTTTGTCGCGCTTGATAACCAGGCCCGGCCCCAGGTTTTCTTCGCCTATAACGGGGCCGGTCACTCCGAACTTCTCTGACAGGTAGTAGTTTTCGAGATCCGCTGCGGTGACGTTGCCGTGCAGAGGGGTCAATGCGTCGTAGAGCAGGCCCTGGTCGTAGGTCGAGGATTCGACGTACGGTAGGAGTTCGGGGCCGAACGGTGGGTAGCCGCCGTCACCGGGAGCCAAGACCTGGTGGGCGGGCCCGGAGAAGTCTTCGGGTTCAGACGCATGCGCGGTGCGCGCGGACGTGCCCATTGCAGCGAGTACACCGGCCAACATCAGACCGAACCCAAGTCGCCGCATCGCGCGGGCACCCTCCCGCCGCAGGTGTGTCGTAGAGAACCCTCCCATGCCGAACATCCCCTCCTCCTTTGCTGTTCAACAGCAGCCTGAGTGTCCGCCCAGAAGAAGAAGGTGCAGCCTAAAACTCCATGAGCGGCTGCGACGACGCGATCCTACTACACGGGTCGAACAGGGGATCGCTCCCGCGTGTCAAGGCAGGCTGCCGCTGTCGCGTACCTCCCTGGAGCGAGCGTGCCTCGGTCCACTGCCAACCCTGTCGCACCGGACGACCTCCGAGCGCGTCGGCTGAGGGTCGGCAGACGCCTGTTTACGCGGCGCAATGCGGCACTGTCCGCGCCGCTCGACTCCGCTCCCGAGCTGGACGAGCAGCAGTTTCGCCCTCGGGGAAGCTCACGCTTGCCTTCGCCGCAAAGCAAGTATCTCGCACGTCGATTCGGTGCTGGTTCGGAGGAGGGGGGACGCCGTAGCGTCCGCGAGCCACCCGGACGAATCGCGGCGTCGGGCCCTCGAGGTTGCCGGCGAGTGTCGCCTTGACGGACCAGGGCGCTGGTTCGCCGAGGAGCGTCTCGACGTGGGCGCGCACGTCGCGAGCCTGCATGGGGTGGCCCTCCTCGCTCAGTACCTGCGAGATGGCGTCGATGATCCGCCCCCGCCGTGGATGGATGGCGCCAACCGCTGTCCCGGGGGTTCCAGGAGCGCAATTCGACGATCCTCGGTCGCCTCGGCCCGAAGCTCTAATGTACGCGTCGAGCGCGAGCCCAGCTGGCGATGCCTGCCCGTCGGCGCATGATGGCGTCCCTGATGTGGTGACAAAGCTAGCCGCGGGAGCTCGCGTCCTGCCGCGAGCCGTCTCGCTCCGCTCGGACCCACTCACACCCGGCCGATAACTCCTCGACTCCCATCGCCGCGGCGACGTTGAGCCACATTCCATAGCGGAAGAACTCGTCGATGCGCTCGGAATTGGCCCCTGACAGACGCTCGACGTGCGCGACGAGACGCGCGTAGCAGGCGCGGACCCGTTCTCGGATTTCCTCGTCATCGCAGGCTGCGTATGCCTGGTGCTGGAGCATGAGATAGTCGCGGTGTGAGTCCAGCAGCTCCACGTAGGCGTTCCCCATCGCGCGTAGAACGTCGGCATCGGGCAGGGCGATCGCCGGATCGAACTCGGCAGCGGCCCGGGTGAAGGTCTCGGCAGTCAGCTCGAAGCCGCGCTCGACCGCCGCCAGGAACAGCTCGCGCTTGTTGGCGAAGAGACTAAACACGTACGGCTGTGCGACTCCGACCCGCTGTGCGATCCGTTCGACCGGAGTGCCGTGGAGGCCTCCGTGTGCAAACTCGTGGACCGCCGCGTTGATCAGCGCGTTCCGGCGCTCGGCGGCCGGGACGCGCTGACGAGGAGCCTTGCGCTCGGATGTCGACGTGGTTGCCATGATCGTTGTGGCGGTGCTAGGCGCGCCTCAGGCGGCGTGAGCCAGCTCAGCGCCCTGCGGTTGCGTCTGATCATCGAACGCCTCGGCCGCCGCATGCGCCGCCGTCGAGGCCCGCGTGCTGAACGGCAGCACCGCGGCGATCAGGGCACCCGCGCCGAGCACGGCCACTCCCACCCACATCGCAGGGATCAGGCCGTTGACGAAGGCCTGCGAGGAGGCGTAGCTGCCGTAGCTAGTGAACACTGTCGCAAGCACCGTGATGCCCAGCACTCCGCCGAGCTCGCGGATCGCGTTCGTCGCCCCCGACGCTTGTCCTGCCTGCTCGGTGCGCACGGAGGACAGCACCGCGTTGGCCGCGGGCGCGAACACCAGCGCCATGCCAGCGCCGGCTAGGACGAATGGGCCGATCATGCTCGGGTAGCTGTCATGAACCCCGGCGAGCGCAGCCAGCCACCCGAGCGCGATCGCCTGCAGTCCAAGCCCGGCGACCATGAACAGCCGGCTCCCGTAGCGCTCCGAGAAGAACCCCGCGAGCGGCGAGACGACCATCGTCGCACCGGTCCACACCAGCAGCTTCAAGCCGGCCTGCAGCGGCGTGTTTCCGAGCACGTTCTGTAGGAACTGGCTGAGGAAGAAGATCGAGCCGAACATCCCGAAGTACATCGCCATCGACACGACGTTGGTGACGGCAAAGCCACGGTTCGCGAAGAAGCTCATCGGAAGCATCGGCTCGGAGGCCCGCAGCTCGAAGCGGATGAACGCGAGGACTAGCAGTGCTCCAGCGCCCAGCGCGATCATGACCTCGGGGCTGGTCCAGCCCAGCGATTGCGCGCGTACGAGCCCGAACACGAGCCCGAACAAGCCGCTTGAGGCGAGCGCCAGGCCGGGCAGGTCGAGCCGTCGCGATGGGCCTCGGCTCTCGACGAGTCGAAGCGCCGCGAGCGGAATCAGCACCAACCCGATCGGCACATTGATCCAGAAGATCCAGTGCCATGAGCTCGCCTGGATGACTGCGCCACCGACGAGCGGCCCGAGCGCGACGGCGATCCCGCTGATCCCTGACCAGACTCCGAGCGCGATCCCTCGTCGCTGGGGCGGGAACGCGTCGGCGAGCAGCGTCAGGGTGAGCGGCGTCACGATCGCGGCGCCGACGCCTTGCAAGGCGCGTGCAGCGATCAGCAAGTCCGTGGAGGGGGCGAGCGCCGCGGCGGCCGAGGAGACCGTGAACAGCGCTAGTCCCCCGATGAACATGCGCTTTCGACCGAAGCGGTCCCCGAGCGCGGCGCCGGTCAGCAACAGGACCGCGTACGCCAGAACGTAGGCGCTGACGGTCCACTCGAGCGCCTCGATCGAGCCGCCGAGGTCGCGATGGATGCTCGGTAGGGCAACGTTTACGACCAGGTTGTCGAGCACCACCATGAATAACCCAACTGAGACGATCGCGAGCGTCCACCCTCTCCGGCGTGCGTCCGTTGTCCGCGAGCTGTCTGGAAGGGTCATCTCAGGCTTCCTCTCAGTAGTGAGTGCTAACTAATAGCTAGCTTAGCAGCTGCTAAGAAGTTCTCAAGCCCAGCTTGGCTGGCCCTGATCAACCCCTGAGATCCGGCTGTCCCAGCGGTCGTAGTAGGGGCGCACGCCAAAGACCTTCGCTAGCGCCCAGAGTGGCGGGAGCATGAGGTTCTGCATCCAGGTCGGCGGTGAGGTCACGCGGCTCTCGTGGCGGAAGTGCCACAGGGTGGCGCCGAGTTGAAGCGGGTTCTTCGGTGCCCCTCGGGACGTGGTCTTGCCTTCGGCCGCCAGACCGGCGAACGCCTCGTGCATCTGTCTGGTGTGCAGTGCGGGGTGGAGCTCAACCGTGCCTTCGATCGCGACCGATCCTGGGTTTGCCTCGGAGTGACGGACGCCGGCGGGCACCACGATCGTCTCGCCCGGTCCGACAACGCGCTCTTCACCGTTGAGGGTGAAGTGGGCTTCGCCCGCGTCGATGGTGAAGCGCTCCTCTTGGTGAGCATGGAGGTGCTCGGTGATCGCGCCACCGGGCATGCTGCGCCACTTGAAGCGGACTATGCCTTTATCGCCGACCTGGGGGACGGCCGTGAACTGGATCCACTCTCCGGTGGCGGGGTTGGAGATGGGTCTGAACCTGACGCCGGCGTCCTCGCCGCGGAGGCTGCCACCGGCGTTTGTGGTGGCGGTGGGGTCGATTCCGATGCTGGCCATGGGGTCGGTCCTTCCTGTGGCGAGTTGGGCGTGCCGGTACGGCTGCGGTACCAGGCGACGGTCGAGGCGATGGCGGGCGCGAGTGGGGTGCCGGCGGCTCCGAACGTGGACTGGTACTTGCTGGTGTCGAGCACAAATGGTTCCTCGAACTCGTAGGCCATCTCGGCCAGCGCGCGCAGCATCGGGTTGAACAGCCCGAGGGCGCGCAGAGCCAGCGTGGGCACCGAGCGGATGGCGACCGGGTGTCCAACCTCGCCGCCGATGAGCTCGAGGACCTCTCGCGTCGTGACGGTCTCAGGGCCCGGCAGGTGCCACACTTCTTCGACGGCGCGCTCGTCGCTACCGAGGGTGGCCAGACCGGCGGCGACGTCGGGGACGTAGCTGTAGGTGTGGGGCAGGTCGGGGTTGCCGAGGAAGTCGGCGCGCTTGCCGGCCAGGGCGTTGGCGAAGACGCGTTCGCCGAGCGTTGTCTCGGTGACGCTGGCACCGAAGAAGTCTGAGGCCCGTCCGATGGCGATTCGGACGCGACCGCGCTCTGCGGCGGTGAGCAACTCCTCGGTCATGGCCGCTCGGGTTCGGCCCTTGACCGTCTTGGCGGCCAGTGGCAGATCCTCGGTCATCGGCTTGCCCCCGGTCGGGCCGTAGCCATACACGTTCTCCAGGCTCACCAGGAGCGCACCGTTGCGTTCGGCTGCGCTCAGCACGCCCCGCTGTAGCGGTGGGAAGAGCTCCGGCCAATTCGTGTAGGGCGCGTTCAGGCATTGGTAGACGACCGTTGCGCCTTTGGCCGCGTCGGCGGCGGCGTCGGGGTCCTTCGCGTCCGCCGCCCGCCAGTCGACCCCGTCGGGAAGCGCCACCGGCTGGTGCCGCGACACCACCCGCACCGCCAGACCGAGCCCGGCCAGGCGGGCGCTGAGCGCACGCCCGACCTGTCCGGCCCCGAACACCACATGCGGTCGATCCCCGCTCACAGCGGCGCTCCTGCGCCCGCAGAGACGGCGAGCTTGCTGGCCTGGGCCTGCTCAGCTCGGTGGCGCACTCCTGCGAGGTCGTGGAAGCCGGCGGCGGCGGTGCCGAGCAGGAGTACGCCGGCGGTGATGCCCGTGGTAGCGACGAGTGCGGTACCTGACATCGTGGCAACGAGGATCACTGGTCCGACGGTCAGCGCCCACCCGACCGGCCGGTAGCGGGGGATATGGACAAGGTGGTCGAGATACAGCAGCAGCGGGCCGATCGTAATCGCGATGGACGGCAGGACCCAGTCGGAGTGACCGGCGGCGATGACGACGACAGGCAGGGCGAACGCCGCGGCGAACTCGATGACGGTGGCAAGGGTGACGGCCCGCTCGATCCGCTTGCCCTCCGGACTCCTCGGCCGCGGGGCGGTCCCGGTCGTGGCCCGGATGGCATAGGAAAAGACGCCGATAACGATGACGCCGAACATCGCGATCAGTGCATCTGCCACGCGACCGCCGATCACCAGGCTCCCGCGCAGGAGCCAGAATGCGGCAAAGGCCGCCTGAATGAACCCGCCGACGCGCCTCACGCGCCTCGACCATGCTGCGGTTGCGGTCAGATCCGCAGCACTCGTTGCGGTCAGGCTCAGATCTGCGGCGGTGCTTGCCTCCGACCTCGTAGTCGCGGCGTGCACCGCTGGGCGCTCGCTCACCAACATGGCTGGCTCCTCTCACTGATCCTCGAGCAGCCAGACAGTCGGCGACAGCCGAGCCTCGGAGATGTCTTGGCTCGTTAGCCTACACTAGTTTCTCCTCACTAGCAACTGATTTCGCGAATCCTTAGGTATGCTTGCTCCATGGCGGAGTGGACCTTCCTCACTAACCATGCCCGAGCCCTCGTCTGCATCGCCGACGACCCTGGGGTGCGCCTACGCGACATCGCCGCGACGCTTGGCATCACAGAGCGCAGCGCCTTCGGCATCGTCACCGACCTGACCGAAGCCGGCTACGTCGTCAAGAACAAGGAGGGCCGTCGCAATCGCTACCGCATCCAGGCGCATTTGCCCCTGCGACAAGCCGTCGGTCGACAGCCGACGATCGGCGAGATGCTAGGACTGCTCGTGGACACCCAAACAACAGAATCCGCGCAGCTACCAGACCAAGAAGGCGAGTCGGACGGACGGGCTCCAACTCGCGCCAGACGTGCTGCCGCCTTGTGACCGAGCGCCTCGGCGTCGACAGACCCGCGCGGTTCGGTAGCCGACGAGCCCCGAGAGCGCGGTCGCTCAAGGCTTCGGGCGACCGCATTCGCGTGAATGCGAGCGCGTCGGCGGACACCGCGCACGCTTCTGGATCGGGCAAGGAGCAGCAGTCTCGGGCTAGGGGGTCGCTCACGTCTGCCTTCGCGGCGAAGCGGGCGTCTCGCGCGTCGCCGTGTGGCTCGGTGGCGGGCGTCACGGGCGCCACGACGACAGCTGCAGCGGGCCCTTGCCTTCGTACCAGACGATCGTCACGGTCCGGCCGAATGGGGCTGCCCCGACGTCGGCGGTCTGCGCCGGCGAGGGCTGCACGGCCGTGCCGCCGGCGGGGATCACCCCGATGTGGAGGGGGAGCGAGGAGGGCACCGTTCCCTGCCCGCGGAAGACAACGTCACCGCCCCCGTCTGCCGCGACGGGCGCCGCGCCTGCGGGCAGCGCGGGAGCCGGTCCGAGCGATGTATTCCCGCCGAAGGGGACGTTGAACATGTCCCTTGCGAGCCAGCCGACCACCCCACCGCCGCGAACGGCGACCGACTCGCTGTCTTCGGCGGCGACGCCTGCCGGGGTCAGCCTCGCTCGCGCCGCGAACGCCCCGCCATCGAGCCGCCTGGCGAGCACGGGTCCCGGCATCGGCCCGGCCGCCTCGTCGGTGGAGCAGCCGGTTGGGATCCAGGAGACGAGCCCTTCGCCGGCGCCGGAGAGCCCGAGCGACACGTCCCTGACGGGCCCGCGCGTGAGCGTCACGACGCGCCGGAATGCGTGCCTGCCGGGGGACGCCAGCAGCACGCGTGCGGTGCAGCTGCTGTGCAGGTAAGCGTCGCCCGCGGAGTCGAAGCTCGGCACGGCGCCTTCGGGCGCCGCGGCGACCTTGACGGGCCGGCCGAAGCCGTGTCCCGGCGCGCGCCATGCCAGCGTCACCCCGGGCACCGCCCCGGGGCAGCGCTTAAGAGAGCCGCACGCGCTCCAGGCGGCGAGGACCGTCCCGTTCGGCGCGGCCGCCAGCTGCGGGTAGAGCGGGGTGCGCCCGCCGGTGATGAGGTAATCGAGGAAGTGCCCGAGCACCTTCGCCTGCGACCAGGGACCCAGGAGCCGGCCATGCACCTCGCGTGCGGTCTCGTTCGGGTCGCTGGCGTCGTAGGCGCCCCAGCCGAGCGTCACTTCTCCGCGGGCGATGACCAGCGACATCCCCATCTCTCCGGAGCGGCCTTCCCAGACGGTTCGAGTGACGACGCGGCCGCGCGAGGTCCTGACCGCCAGGTGCACGCTGCTGATCCCGGAGCAGCTCGGCTTGAAGGGGTGCAGCGCGCAGTAGAGGTCCGTTGACTTTGGGGGAAGCCCCCGGACCGTCGCCCACGCCACGGCGGAGTCGCCGGCGGCGTCCGCGGCGACGGCGGAGGGCCAGGTCGAAGTGCGCGACAGCGTCACCGGCGCCGACCAGCCAGCGTGCGCGGCGGAGGGCAGCGCAAGCGATGCGAGCATCGCAGTCACAGCGAGCAGCGAGCGCGGCATGTCTGAAACCTACCTCTGCTCCACCCGCTGGCATCAGCGCAAACCCGTGGGCCGGGATGCGTGGTGCCCGCCCCGGGCCGCGGGAAAGCCGCAGCAGCCCCTCGCCACGCCCGGGCCGAGGTGGATGACGAGGCGACCGCGCTGGCGGTCCGAGAGCGGCATCGGGCTGTCGGGGATCTTCCTTTCTACCCCGACGGCCCGGAGCCTCGCGCGCTCGTGTGGCGGCGGCGGGAAGATCGCGGCCCGGGCTCAATCCCCGCCGTTGATGTGCCCCCGGTGCCCCTGGTCGCTCCGGAGCCGAGGCGTAGGAGCCTTACGTCGCAGTTCTACCGGGCCGCCAGGTGGTCGTTCGGACGACCGGCCAGGCTTCCGCAAACACGACGTCCCAGCAGGGGGAACGGGGCCCTGCGACAGCGGGAGGACGCTCCCCTAGCTCCTGCGGCCTTGATACGCTCGACGGCCCGCGCGTCACAGCATGGACCACCACCTTGGCGCGCTGGTTGCATGGACGAAGGGGAATCGGCTTGCTCGCGTAGGATTGGCTCATGAGAGCCGACACCGATTACCGCGCAGGTCCGCGTGAGGCCTGCGGGGCCGGAGGCAGGTGCAGCGCGGGTGATGCGGGGTGGGTCGTACCTGTGCCACGCGTCGTACTGCAACCGCTATCGCGTGGACGCCCGTAGCTCAATCACGCCCGACAGCTCCACCGGGAACCTCGGCTTCAGCGTCGCGCGATCTTAGCGGCGCCTCAACGCTTAGAGGCCCGTTTCGGCGGGAATGCGCCCGGACTCGACGGCCGCGACCAGGGCCTTGTAGTCGCGCTCGTTCTGCTCGGCGTAGGCGTGGGAGAACTCGACGATCGCGCGGTCGAACGCCGCGCTCTTGCCGAGGTAGGCGGCGATCGCGATGCAGTCGCCGCTGCGGGCGTGCGCGCGGGCGAGCGTCCAGCCGCACAGCCGCCCATAGGTCGCGACGCCAGTGGGGATCATCTGCTCGATTTCGGCCGAGCCCTTCCAGTCCCTCAGCTGCCGTGCGTAGAAGTCGCGCGGCCTCCCGTCCAGCCCCGCGTCGACATGAACCCAGCCGAGGAAGATGTCGCTCGTGGCCTGCATCAGCCGCTGCCCGGCGACCACCCGCTCACCGTGGTTGTCGAACTCGCTCGGGCCGAGAAACTGCTCGAGCACCGACGCCTCGGCCTCCTTCAGCTGGAGAAACAGCGGGTCCTGTCCGTCACGGCCAAGCATCAGCGCGATCCAGGCGCGCGTACCGACGCTGCCCACGCCGACCACTTTGCGCGCGAAGTCGACGAGCCGGAACTTCTCCAGCAGCACCCGCCTGTCGTGCTCCAGCGTGGCACGGTAGGAGCGCAGCAGCTCATGTAGCTCCTCGAAGATCTCGTCGCGCGCTTTGCCTTCCGCGAGGTCGTCGAGCGGCACGATCAACGGCGGTTCGGCGACAATCCGCGCCTCGCCGTCCACGACCCGTGTCAGTTTCGAGAAGGCCGACATGCTGTCCTTGGTACGCGCCTTCGCCAGCGCCTTCCGCCCGCGTGTGACTTGTTTGGCTTTGAGCTGTGGGCCGAGTTGCTCCAGGGTTGACTCGATATCGACATGCGAGTACCAGACATCGAGGTCCTTCATTGCGGCGAAGCCCGCCATGCCCGTGCGATACCCCTCAACCGTGTCCAGCACGATCTGGTCCTGATACTTGACGGGGAAGTCGTTGTTACGGGCGGCGATCAGCATGCTCGCCGCGAGGCGCTTGACGTCCCACTCCCACGGTCCAGGGAGCGTCTCATCGAAGTCGTTGAGGTCGAACATCAGCCGCCGCTCGGGCGAGGCGAACATGCCGAAGTTCGATAGGTGCGCATCGCCGCAGCACTGCACCGTGATTCCTGAGCGCGGCGTCGCCGCCAGGTCGCCGGCCATGATCAGCGCCCCACCCCGATAGAACGTGAACGGCGAGACCAGCATGCGGCCGTGGCGGATCGGGATTAGCTCGGGCACACGCATCTCGGCTTGACGCTCGAGCAGCTTGATCGGATCGGTGCGGCCCGGCGGCGGCTCGTAGATCGCGTGGCTTGAGCGCGGCACCTCCGCCCGCGCTGCCTTGCCACGAGCGACCCGCTCGGCCACGGTCAGATGCGGCAACATCGCCGGCCTCGTCGTCCGGCGGGCCGCTGTGGTTCTCGCTGCCATTGCTCGACGATACTCCTCGCGACCCCGGGCTGGGATATGAGACCCAGGCGGTTTCCGTCGCGCGGCTCACTGATCCGCGCCGACAATGGTTGGCGAGGGTCGCATGGGCGCTCGCAGGAGCGTCGTCGAGGTCGTCGGTCGACCCACGCTCTGGAGGTGATCGAAGCGGGCCTGAAGGACGTTGGTGGGCACCACTAGCCCGGCCGACGACTTCGCCGCGCACCGCCTCAATGCTCATAGCCCCGTCTCGGGCGGGAGCGTCCAGGACGCAGGCTCGCTGGTACTTGGACGGCGGCTCTCGCTCCGAGGGGGAAGCAGGAGCGTGTACACAGGGCCAGCGAGACGCTCGCTCGTCGTCCGGGCAGGCGTGAAGTGGGGCGCAGAGCACGCTGCTGCTTTCAGACAGGAGCAGTCGTGCGGGTGCGGCGGCCTGCTCCGCCTCTGTGCTCCCTACCTACTCACGCATGAGCATCGCGTGCGCCTCGCGCTCCATATCGACGTAGGGCTCGCCGCTGACGTCCACCGCGACGAACCTGACCGTCCCGCCCGTAAAGCGCCAGGGGCGCTCTCCCGGATAGTCGTCGGTGATCGCCGTCGTGCTGCGCCCGACCGTGAGGCCGCTGCCGGTCAAGCCGAACGTGCCCGGCTGGGTCTTGATGCGCTGCTCGCCCACCTTCTCATCGCCGTGGTAGAGGGCTAGGACGCCGGTGGTGACGCCAGGTGGGTCCTCTCCGTCCTTCTCAAACGCGGCCGACAGGATCAGCTTCTCCCCCGTCGGCAGCTCCTCGCCAGCGGCGACTGTCTGAAAGAGGCTGCCGACGAAGTTGTAGACGTAGTGCAGCCGGTTTTCCTTGACGTAGAGGGCATGGCCGCCAAAGTGAGAGCCCTGGGCAAAGAGCACACCCTGCGCTCCCGGCGCCGGGAGGTCGACGAGCGCGCCGATCGCGTAGGAGCGGCTGCGCACGTTGACCGCCTGGGCCTCGGGGACATCGGCCACTTCCGGGTAGTAGCGGTAGCGGCTGCGCGGTCTTGCGAGCTGCGGACGGGGCGTGTTGATGATCTCGATCGGCGACCGGTCATCGAGCGGGAATGCGCCGTTGGCGCCGGCCTCCGAGAACCACAGATTTACGAGCTCGCGGACCTTCTCCGGGTGCTCGCCGGCGAGGTCGTGCAGCTCGGAGCGATCAACGTCCGTGTTGTAGAGCTCCCAATCGTCCTCGTTGAAGTGGCTCCATCCGGCGATCGTCGGATGGGTCGTGACTGCCTTCCAGCCCTCGTGCCATATAGCGCGGGAGCCGAGCATCGAGTAGAACTGGGTCGAGCGCGCGCTCGAGGAGCCGCCGGCGTCGAAGCTGTAGCGCATGCTCACGCCGTCGAAGCTCGATTGCACATGGCCCTTGATCGTCTTCGGGGCCTGCACGCCGAGGACATCGAGGATCGTCGGGACGATGTCGATCGCATGGTGGTACTCATCGCGTATCTCGCCCTGGGCCTTCATCCCCGCGGGCCAGGAGACGATGCAGGGGTCGCAGGTGCCGCCGTTGAACTCGTAGCGCTTCCACATCTTGAACGGCGTGTTGAACGCCATCGCCCAGCCGTTGGGGTAGTGGTTGTAGGTGTTGGGGCTCCCGAGCTCGTCGATCATGCGCAGGTTCTCCTGGAGATCGTCCGGCACGCCGTTGATGAACTTGTTCTCGTTCACCGAGCCGTTGGGGCCACCCTCGCCGCTGGCGCCGTTGTCGGAGACCAGGACGATCATCGTGCTGTCGAGCAGCTCGCTCTCCTCGAGGAACTCCAGCAGCCGGCCGATCTGATCGTCTGTGTGGGCGAGGAAGCCGGCGTACACCTCGGCCATGCGGGCGAACAGCCGCTTCTCCTCCTCCGAGAGGCTGTCCCAGGGGCGAGTTACGTCCATCATCGGGAACGGCAGGTCATCTGGACCCGTCCTCGTCTGCGGGGTGCCTATCGGGTTGACCGCGGGCAGCTCGGTCTCCGGGGGCACGAGGCCGAGCTCCTTCTGGCGCGCGAGGGTCTGCTCGCGCATCGCGTCGTAGCCCATATCGAAGCGGCCCTTGTACTTCTCGATCCACTGCTTCGGTACCTGGTGGGGGGCGTGGCAGGCGCCGGGGGCGTAGTAGAGCAGGAAGGGCTTTTCCGGTGCCACGGCCTGGGCGTCCTTGATGAACTCGAGCGCTTTGTCGGTGATGTCGGCGGTGAAGTGGTAGCCCTCCTCGGGCGAGCGCGGTTGATCGACGGGATGGTTGTCGTAGACGAGCTCCGGGTACCACTGGTTGGTCTCGGCGCCGAGGAAGCCGTAAAAGCGCTCGAAGCCGCGCCCGGTCGGCCAGTTTCGCCGTGGCGAGGCAAGGTTCATCTCGTCGGTCGGGCACAGATGCCACTTGCCGACCATGTAGGTGTTCCAGCCGAGCTCGCCGAGGATCTCAGGCAGCATCCCATTCTCCGGCGGGATCGTGCCGCTGGCGTTGGGGAATCCGATCGCGGCCTCGGTGATACAGGCCATGCTGTTGCGCGTATGGTTGCGGCCGGTCAACAGGCAGGAACGGGTGGGCGAGCAGAGCGCCGTCGTATGCCATTGCGCGTAGCGAATGCCCTGCGCCGCGATGCGGTCGATGTTCGGCGTCTCGACGGGGCCGCCGTAGCAACCGAGCGCCGAGTACCCGACATCGTCGAGGACGATGTAGACGACACTCGGGGCGCCGTCGGGGGCCTTCTGAGCCTCAAACGGCACCCAGTCGGGCTCCGAGTCCCGGATGTCCACATTGATCGTCCCCTGGAACGGTGCGCTCACAGCAGTGCCTCCCTCTGTTGGCCTGGACGCGGATCTTTGCACGGCATACGCGGCCGCGCGCGGCGGTCCGCTTCCCCTGCGCGTGAGGGTGTCTTTCAGTCCGAGGCGGCTGCTCTTATCGGCAACCGAGAGAGTTCGCGACGGCGCTGCTCACGCCCGCGAGGGACGGCCCTGGACACACCGAGGGAAGGATGGGCCTATGAAGGACCCGCGCGACGCGCCGGCTTGGACTGGTTCTACGATCCCGGCGGGATGACACGCGGGGACATGATCCATATCCCGACTGGCCGCTATCGGATGGGCTCGGCTGACTTCTACCCAGAAGAGGCGCCCGTGCGGGAGGTAGAAGTCCATGCCTTCGCGATCGACCGCGGACCGGTCACGGTTGCGCAGTTCGCCCGCTTCATCGCGGCGACCGGATACCGCACCCTCGCCGAGCGCCCGCCCGATCCCGCCAGCTACCCCGACGCCGACCCCGCGCTCCTGCTTGAGGGGTCGGTCGTCTTTCATCCCACGCCCGGCCCGGTGCCGCTGAACGACCCGAGCCGCTGGTGGGCCTACATACCCGGTGCCAACTGGCGACATCCCTGGGGACCGGACAGCGACAACTCCGGGCGAGACGATCATCCCGTGACCCATGTCGCCTTCGAGGACGCCCAGGCCTACGCGGAATGGGCCGGCAAGCAGCTGCCAAGCGAGGCTGAGTGGGAGTACGCGGCGCGTGGAGGACTCGATGGTGCGATCTTCGCTTGGGGCAACGATCAGCGACCGAGCGGCGATCTGATGGCGAACTTCTGGCAGGGCGAGTTCCCCTGGCACAACACCGGTGCGAAGGGATGGCGCGGGACCTCGCCGGTGGGCCTATTCCCCGCCAACGGATTCGGGCTCTACGACGTCACGGGAAATGTCTGGGAGTGGACTGCCGACTACTACTCGGCCCGCGGCCCGGGGTCCGAGGCGACCCCAAGTGCCTGCTGCAAGCCGCCGCTGAACCCGCGCACCGAGAACTCGGATGCGAGCTATGACCTTGGGCGTCCCGGCGCGAGCATTCCCCGCCGTGTCATCAAGGGCGGCTCGCACCTCTGCGCGCCAAGCTACTGCCTTCGCTACCGACCCGCCGCCCGCCAGCCCGAGGCGATCGACACCTCGACCAGCCACATCGGCTTCCGCTGCATCATCAGCGGAGACAGCTAGGCAACCGTTACTGTCGAACGTCGTCCAACGCGGCAGCGTGAGGTGTCTGTCGGGAGACGCCCGCTTTGGTGGATACGCGATAGCAAGGCGCTGTCGTGAGAACTGGTGGATGGTCCGTGCCGCACGCCACACTAGGCGCGATACTGCATCGCTGTCGTCAGCGAACCTGGATCTCGTGCGATCGATCCGCGGTGCGGCTTGACGCGCCCTCCGGAGGCGGGAGGCTCGCGCCATGGTTCTCCGCCGAAGCTGTGACGATGTGGCCCGGGATCCTCGCGGGCTGCTGCCCTCGGTTCTAAGGCGCGCTGTGATCGTCGGGCGAAGGGGGTCGCGCTGAACGTTCGCACCCGACGGGTGATAGTCGGCAAACCGCGCGCGAGGCTTTAGTCAACCCCGTAGTCGTCGAGGAGCCGCCAGACCGGGTCAAGCTGACAGCGGTTTCTGCCGATTTGACACATGCATAGCGGCGAGAAACCACCATCGCCTTTTGAAGCCATTCAAAGGGAAGCGGGAGCGCAGGAGACTATGACGAGTCTTGAGTGCCAAGCTAACGACCCGCGCCGGTGGGTGCAGGCCGCGTTCTTTGAGCAGGTGAGTCCCAAGACGATCTACGAGATCCCGGAGTCGCAGGGCGGCTGTCAGCCCGACCGGGAGGCCGATGATGTCTGACCTGCTGCGAATGCTGGCGCGCGCACTGGCCGATGCAGGATGCCCTGCCCTGGAGGAAGGCATCGAGGAGCACGGTCTGCCGGTGTCGATGGAGGACGAGGCCGAGCGCCTCGCTGCGGAGATACGCGCTCTGCCCGAGCCTCAGGCGGACGAGTAGTGAGGTTGCGCAGCGCTCGGTGGCTCGGGCGTTCTTAGGACGCCCAGGCCAGCATCACGGCATTGATGGGTGTGCCGAGCGCCGGCGAGCTCAAGTCTTGCCACGGGGGGCTACTCGCATGCGAGCCGACACCCGCGCCATCGGTCCACCATCTCACGATGCGGGCGCGCGGCGACGCTCCCTGCGGGAAAGGAGTAGCGTCGGGGCAGGTCTTCGCGCTGAGGTCGATTCGGAAGGACGGGTTCTCCGGCGCGCGCGGGACCCGCCCCGAGCCGCGCAAGCCGCGGAGCCTTTTGGAGCACTTCACAAAGCCAAGAATGAGGAGCTCATCATGAGCGACAAGCCCGTTTTTATATACGCCGCGACATATGCCGACGCCGTCGGCGCCGAAGCGGACTACGACACCCTCCTTGAACTGCATGAGGCCAAGCTCGTGGGCACCTACGACGTCGCCTTGGTCACCAAGGACGCCAACGGCAAGGTCCATGTCGAGAAGCACGAGAAGCCGACACAGCACGGCGCCTGGGGAGGCATCGCCGTCGGAGCGGCGGTCGGAGTTCTGGCCGCGCCGGCGGTCGTGCCGGCGGCGCTCGTGGGCGGCGTCATCGGCGGCCTCGGCGGACACTTCAAAAAGGGCATCTCTAGGAGCGACGCCAAGGAACTCGGCGACATGATCGACGCGGGCCAGGCAACGCTGCTCGTGATCGGCGAGTCGCGCCTTGAAGAACAGCTCGACAAGGTGCTCACGCGCGCGGAAAAGACGATCGAGAAGGAAATCGACGTCGACCGCAAGGAGTTCAAGAAGGAACTCGACGAGGCGGAGAAGGAGCACGCCACGGCCTAGCTGGACGACTCCGGCTGCGGCCGTGCGATCGGCCGCAGCCGCCAGGCGCGCTATCGCTTTGCGCGAGCAAGCAGCACTCTCGCGAGGGCCGCGAGAGACGACCGCTGCGGACGACGAGCACCCGTCCGGGCACCAACACCGCAGACTGCCGCTCCGCCACGGGGAAGGAGCAGTTCCGGGAGCGCCGGACGAGACGATTGGTGCTCGTCCGATCCGGGCGTCAGCGCAGCCCTTTCTCGGACGCTCGCTCGCGTCTGGGACCAGCAGTCTCGGGACGTCACTCGGCGGGCGGCGCGCACAGCTACCCGTCGCGGCCAGACTCGCCGGGAGCCGATGTTTAGAACCCCGAATCGCTTCCAGACGAGCGCAAACGCCGTTGGCGTGGAGTCTGTGTCGGACCGGTGAGCCCTCAGTCTCGGTAGAACTCGATCGCGCCGGTCCGTTCGAGGTCATCGAGCAGAATCGCCTCGACGTCGAGCAGCAGCTCGATCTCGTTGCTGACGACGACTCCGCCGCCAGGGAGCTCGTCCTGCCAGGAGACGCCGAAGTCGTGACGGTTGATCGTGGCCCTTGCCTCGAAGCCGATGCGGCGCAGCTCGCCCTTGTTCTCGTCTCCCACCCAGAATGGCGTCTTCCATTCCCCGAGGGAGACGATGTCGAGCGGAACCGCTCGCGTCACGCCTCGGATCGTCAGCGCGACCTCACCTTTGAACGTCGTGGCGCCCGTGCGCTCGGTGAAGCGACCGGCGAACGTGATCTTCGGATGGTTCTCGACATCGAAGAAGTCGGCGCTACGCAGATGCTCATCGCGTTCAGGCTGGCCCGTCCAGACCCCGGCCGCGTCGATCTCGCCCTCGAACGTCGCGTCAACGCACTGGTCCCAGTTGAGCTCGAGCCGTCCGTGGATGTCCTTGAACAGGCCGCGCACCCAGCTGACCATCATGTGCCGGGCGCGAAACTCGGCCTCTGTGTGCCCCGGCTCGAAGATCCAAGTTGCCATTCAGGTGCTCCCTTCGCCTTCTGGCAGTGTGTCGCTTACGGCCGGAGCGGTTCACCCACCGCTTTGCCCGCTGGCCCTCTTGCCTTCGACAGCTTCGAGGATCGTGGTGAGACCCCCTTGGGTTTTGAGGTTCAGCGCGTCGAGAACCGCCTCGGTATCCGTGAACTCCTTTTCAGCGCGTTCGTCTGAAGCCGACGATTGGACACGCTGACCGACCAAAATGATCGACAAGAGAACGAGTTGCAGGAACGTCTGTGCGATCCATGAGACGATCAGGATCAGTCCCGGCTTGGTAAGGAAGTTCGGCACATCGCTCTTGGTCAGGACTCCCGCTTGGATGAGGATCGCTGGCAGGCTGACGAACGCGATCAGGGCGAAGAGATAGGCGCACGCCATAGTACCCACTCCCCGTGTGATCAGTACGGCGAACTTCGCGTTGAAGCCTTCGACATCGCGCATGGCCTGTCTGATCTCCGAAGGGGAGAACGTGACCACCTTGGGGAATTGCTGGCGGGCCTTGACGACTGGTTGGGGCATAGCCTCCTCATTTCGTCCCTACCGTTAGGAGTCCTGCCCTCAGTGCTCACGTGGTTCGCCGGGCGCGCGCTCGCGCGCCTTTTCCCGCTGCTTTCCGCAGCAGCGCGAGCGTGCGGAGAAGCTGACCCTCCGCTACCGCACTGGACGAAAACCAGCAGTCTCGCCCCAGGGGTGGCTCACGCCTGCCTCCGCGGCGAAGCAAGCATCTCGCGCGCCGATTCAGTACGGGTTCGGAGGAGGGGGGACGCCGTAGCGTCCGCGAGCTACCCGCACGAATCTGGGCGCCGGGCCCTCGAGGTTGCCTTGACGGACGCCCACCGCACTGGTTCGCCCGGGAGAGGTAGGCGCCCACACTCCAACCCTCCCGGTGGGGCAACCAAGACCGTCATTGCGGGGGAAGTCTCCGGCGGTGCTCCTTTCATAGGCCTCCTGGCGGTCCGCGAAGGCCGAGCAGCTGGATGATCGCGAAGCCGAGGATGAGTGTGCCCACGACGATCAACGCGCAGCGCGCTTGGCGCAGAGGGAAGTGACCGCTGATCCCGACCAGGAACAGCGCTGTGGCCAGGAATACGGTGTCGCGTTCGGCGACGTCTTACGCTGCTGCGGCCGTTTGGGTTGCGGAAGCCGTTTCTGGCGGGGGAGCCGATTCTTTCGAGGAACCGGGCTGCTCGGCAGGGATCCGGCGGCTGAAGAGCAGTCCGATCAGCGCAAAGATGGCAAGTATCGACAGTGCCTCGCGCAGCCCGTCCAGGCGCGCTTTCGCGTTCTCTTCGACGATCGCGTCTGTGGCCCCGGATGGCACATGAGCATTGTCGAGCGCCTCCGTCAATTGCTTGTCGGAGATGAAGGGGACGCCACCGGCGAGCTGGGTCGTGGCCTGCGATTTGACCGACGCGGGAACGGCGGAGTTCTGCTGCACCCCCGTCAGAAACGAGCTGCTCAGCGCGGCGATCACGATCGCGCCGGTCAACGCTGTGCCCATGGAGATGCCGAGGTTCGTGATCGTGTTCTGCAGCCCGCCCACCACGCCGCTCTGCTCATCGGGAACGGACGAGACGGTGACGGCTCCGAGCTGGGAGGACAAGGCCCCGATTCCGAGGCCGGCGAGCAGCATCGGCCAGGTCGTTATCTGCGGTCCCGCGCCTTCCTGGAGCAGGGCGACCATGATCACAAGGCCGGCGAACAGCGCAACGAAACCGAGTTGGACCACCCGGCGCGGCGATGCTTTGGGGAAGAGCTTGGGGATGCCGGCCGCTGCGAGGATGAGGGCGATCGATAGCGGCAGGAACCTCACCCCTGTCTGGATCGCGGAGAGCCCGAGTGCGACGGAGAGGAACAGTGGCACTGCGAATGCCACCCCGCCTTGCACGAAGAACTGGAAGAAGAACGAGTTCAGGCCGCCGCGCAACGCGTGGACCTGGAGGATCTTGGGGTCAAGGAGCGGTTCGCCGCCACGGGCGAGCACCCGATCCTCCCACTCGATGAACAGATAGAGGACCAGGCCGCCGGCGAGCATCAGCCAGATCACCGGCGAGAGCCCGATCCATTCGGGGGCCCCCGGTTTGGGCTTGACGAAACCCCACACGCCTGAGCGCAGGATCCCGAAGACGATCAGCGCGAGGCCGCTCGCTGACAGCGCCGTCCCCACGAGGTCGAGGTGCACCGTCTTCTCACGCGGCCCCTCGGGAATGCGGCGAGCGAGGAGGAGGATCGCCAGCACGATCACGACCTCGCCCGCGAACACCCAGCGCCATGAGAGGTAGGTGGTGAACAGGCCGCCGACGATCGGGCCGACCCCGATCGCGATCGCGGTCGCCGCGGCGATCAGCCCGTAGGCGCGCGGCCGTTCGTCGCGCCCGTAGTTCACCGCCACCAGCGCGACGATCGACGGCAGGATCAGCACGGCCCCGATGCCCTCGAGGAACGACCAGCCAACCAGCAGAACCCCGAGGCTGGTCGAGATGGCCGTGATGAAGGAGCCGCAACCGTAGATCACGCACCCGATCGAGAAGGCGCGCTTACGGCCGATGATCTGGCCGACCTTCCCACCGGTGATCATGAACGCGGCCATCACCAGCGTGTAGAGCGTGATCGCCGTCTGGATCCCCGTCACGGTTGTGCCGACGTCCTTCGCGACCGTCGCGATCGACACGTTCATCACAGAACTGTCGAGCATCATCAGGAACTGCCCCGCGCACAGCGTCAGCAGAACACCGCCAGCCGCTGCCGCGGTTGCCTTGCTCGACACCGACCTCACTGCCCCTTGCGCTCAGATACCGCCGGCTAGCTCGCCGCGTACTCCTTCTCGGCCTTCTCGAGTTCCTTCTGGAACTCCTTGGCGTCGACGTCGATTTCCTTCTCTACCGTCTTTTCGGCGCGGGCGAGCAGCTTGTCGAGCTGTTCTTCAACGCGTGACTCGCCGATCACGAGCAGCGTTGCCTGGCCCGCGTCGATCAGGTCGCCGAGTTCCTTGGCGTCGTCTTTTGAGATGCCCTTTTTGAAGTGTCCGCCGAGGCCGCCGATGACACCGCCCACGAGCGCCGCCGGCACGACCGCCGGCGCGGCCAGAACTCCGACCGCTGCTCCGACGGCGATGCCTCCCCAGGCGCCGTGCTGTGTCGGCTTCTCGTGCTTCTCGACATGGACCTTGCCGTCGGCGTCCTTGGTGACCAACGCAACGTCATAGGTGCCCACGAGCTTCGCCGCATGCAGTTCGAGAAGCGCGTCGTAGTCCGCCTCGGCACCAGCACGGTCAGGGTAGGTAGCGGCGTAGATGAAAACCGGCCTGTCGCTCATCTGATCTCCTGTTCAGGGTTTGGATTGTTCTGAGGGTCCGCCCGCGGGCGGACCCTCACGCCCGTCCGCGCGCCCGGGCAATGATTGCTCTCCTGCATGCTCCCTGCATCTGCCCAAGTCCGCGCAGGCGTCAGGACCTTGCCCCGGCGACGGGAACCTCGACTGCAGCGGACCAGCCAGTGTCCAGCGCGTGTCCTCGGCTGCGACGACCTGCTGGCCCCGGACTCCGCCGCCCGGAGTCTATGTGGGGCCTCGCTGCGAGAAGACCACTCGCTGCCATGCTAGGAGCATTTGAGGGATTCGTATGCCTGCTTGTAGCTCGCCGCAAGCCCGGCGACCGCGGTCTTGGCTGCAGGCTCGGATTGCTTGAGCACGGCTTCGATGCTCCCTGAGGATTTTGCTGTAGAGGCCACGGTCTTCGCGAGCGCTGCGAGCTCGGCCTGAAGCTCCTTCTGCGCGCTTTCCACTGGAGCCTTGCTCGCCGCGGGCAGATTTGCGGTGGATTCTTTGATCTTGGCGGCTTCCTTTTGCATCACCGCGGCGGCGTCTTTGATTTCTTCCGGTGCCTTGGAGGAGATCGACAGGCTGGACAGTTTGGCGAGCTGAGCCCGAATTTCCTTGGTGGAGGAGCACACCTGCGCTGTCGCCTTTTCTTCAGACGATTCGCCACACGCGGCCAGCCACATCGGGACAAGCAGAATCGCCGCCACTACGACTGCCGGACTCCTACAGGTCTTGAACACAGCAACTCCCCCTTAGCCTGATCTGGACACCGGCAGGCTACACGTTGTCAGCCCACGCCGTCTTGCAAATCGCCGTCTGCTCGGAACGTGCGTTGGTTCTGGCAGGCGCGGCAGCATCGGGGGGCGCTAGCGTCTGGCTCTCCGGTTCTGCCGCCGGCGCACGCCACAGACGGACACGGGGCTGAGCGGTCGGCCGATCGGGTCGATGAACAGTGAGCACGGTCCGGAGCTGTCGGGGACCTTCCCCTCGAGGACGGTGGCGCTGTATGTGAGATCTGCGCCGTCCAGGCATGGGTTAGTCAGCGTCACGACGACGTCCTCGGGCATTTGCTCCCTCCTCGAGGAACGAGAGGACGGCATTCGGCGGATCGTCGAGGAAGCTGTTCTCGCCGTCTGCCCAGCCCTCTACGAACTGGGCGGCCATGAGGTGTCCGACGATGCGCTCGGGCCGGTCGGAGAACATCAGCGTGGCGGGCGCGAGATCGTGCAGCGTAAACTCGACGTCGCGGCTCGTGACGCCGCGCGCTGCCGTGTATGTTGGCATCGTGGATTGGGGGGTTGCCACTGTCGGACTGGCGCTGCTGCTGGTCGCGGCGGTGTCGCGGCGGCTGTCGGGCACGCCGGTCACGCCGGCGATGGTGGTGGTCGCCATCGGCGTTCTCGCGGGCCCCCTGGTGTTCGACGGCCTCACTGTGGGGCCGACGAGTTCAACGGTGCGAAAGCTGGCCGAAGCCACCCTCGCCGTGGTGCTGTTCTCAGATTCCTCGCGCATCGATCTCAGGGGCCTAAGGCGGGAAGCCTCCCTGCCGGTGCGCCTGCTCGGCATCGGTCTTCCGCTGACGATCGCGCTGGGCGCGCTGGCCGCGCTCGCCCTGTTCGGATCGTTCTCACTGAGCGAGGCATTGATCCTCGGCGTGATCCTCGCGCCGACGGACGCGGGGCTCGGCAGCGCCGTCGTGACCGACCCGAGCCTTCCGCAACGTGTGCGGCAGTCGCTCAACGTCGAGAGCGGACTGAACGACGGGATCTGCGTCCCGATCCTGTTGATCGTTCTGGCGACCTCCTCCGAAGCCGGTGGCGCTGTCCATCCGGCGCAGGTGATCGGCGAAGAGATCGGCTACGGGCTCGCCGGCGGCATCATCGCGGGGGTGATCGGCGCCGCAATCGTTAACACCGCCGGCGCCAGAGGCCAGATCGCCGATGAGTGGCGGCAGATCGTCCCCGTGGCCGCGGCGATACTCGCCTACGGGATCGCGGAGGCTCTCGGCGGGTCGGGCTTCATCGCAGCCTTCACGGCAGGCGCACTGTTCGGCCTGATCGCCCGCCAGAACTCGGCCGGAACGATGCGGTTCACCGAAGAGACCGGGGCGCTGCTCGACAGCGTCACGTTCCTGATCTTCGGTGCCATCCTGCTCGGCCCCGCGCTCGAGCACGTGAGCTGGCAGATCGCGCTCTATGCCGTGCTGAGCCTGACGATCGTTCGCATGCTGCCCGTGGCCCTCTCCCTGCTGGGCACAAAGGCGCGGGCGCCGACCGTGGCGTTCATCGGCTGGTTCGGTCCACGCGGGCTCGCGTCGATCGTCTTTGTGGTGATCGTCGAGGACACACACCAGGCTCACAGCGGAACGATCCTCACGGCCTGCTATTTCACCGTGGGCCTCTCGGTCCTCGTCCACGGCCTTTCGGCGGCGCCGCTCGTGAATCGCTACGCAGCCTGGTATCGAGCCGCCGCGGACGAGCGGCCAGCTGCGATGGAGAGTGAGCCGGCGCATGAGCATCGGGCGCGAGGTTCCGCCGCGCTGCAGGGCAGCTAATCCGCTTATGGGCCCGGGACAGTTTCAGCCGCTGTAGATCAGCTCGGTAGCTGCCTCTCATCGGCGGGAACGATGGGCACGGAACGGGTGTCAGCAGCTGTTCGAGCGCTGTGCCCGGCGGATGAATGGCGAGGTCCAGTACCAGCAGCGTCGCGGCGATCGAGAACACGCCATCGCTGAAGCTTCCATGCGCGAGGTGCCAAGCGATCGGCGCGCGCGCGGCCTGTCTTCACCGGAGGGCACGCGGCAATCTTTCCAGTTCCGCGAGTCGATGACCGGGAGGCGCAGGTCGCAGCCCGAGCGAAACAACCGACCACCGTCCGTAGTAATGCCAGATAGCGATCCAAGGCGCACAGCGTCCTCAGAGAAAGAATCTTGCTGCTCGTCGACGGCGTGGTGGCGACCGTCGCTTCGGTCTTGCGCCGGGGTGAAGGCCGCGGCATGCTCGCTCTGCTGGGGGTACTCAGCGCCATCGCCGGTCTGGTGCTGATGAAGAAACCGTTCGACACGCTCGGTCGCCGGTCGCCGGTCGACTCGCGCTCGCTTGCGGGGCGTTGCGTCAGTCCTTGCGTGGGCGGGCGGCCTCAGGCGGACGTTGGCGCCCGCCTGGGACGCGTCGGCGGTGGCGCGTCGATCGAGTGTGGACTCTGAGGAGGAGGGACGCCGTAGCGTCCGTGAGCTACCCGCACGAATCTGGGGGCCGGGCCGTGAGATTGCCGGCGAGCGTCGCCTTGACGGACGCCCACCGCACCGGTTCGCCCACGAGCGTCTCGACCTGCGCGTGCACTTCGCGAGCCTGCATGGGCTCGCCTTCCTCGCTTAGCACCCGCGTGATGGCCTTGATGAGCCGACCTTGTCGTGGATGCGCGGCGCCGACTGCTTCTTCTGGAACTACGGGACCGCAAGTCCGACCGTATTCGGTGGCCTCGAGACGCGTTTCGGCACCACAGGACGCGCGGTCGAGCAAAGTCTCCAGGGGTGCTCGAGGGTTGGAGTGGTGTCCACTAAGGTCCATTTGCCGTTCGCTCAGGCGCGGCGTCTACTTCAGACCTCGGCGGCGGCGTTGGCCTTTATCAGGCGTCCGCACAGCATCCGTGAGATGTTGAGCAGCAGCTTGGCCGCCAGAGTCGGTTCCTCGGACATCAGCTTGTGCAGCGTCCCATCGGAGAGCGACAAGATCCTCACGCCGGGCGTGGCCGCGTAGACGTCGGATTGGCGGGGCAGCTCGAGCAGGAACGCCATCTCCCCGAAGACGTCTCCCGGCCCGAGGACGTTCACCAACCGACCATGGTGGCGAACCTCGAGGTTCCCCTCGAGGACCAGGAACAGGTTGTGCGAGGAGCCACCCTCCTTGAGCACTCGATCCCCGGGGGCGCACTCGATGATGTTGCTGCGAGAGATGCACTCCCTGGTCTCCGATGGGTCCAGGCCGGCGAAGGCATGGAGATCCTCCTGGTCGAGGCGCTCGAGCGCGGCCTCCACGTGAGCCCAGTACTCCCCGGGGGCCATCAGGGAGGCGGAGGAGACGGAGTCACTCTCGGCCAGGGCAGCTCTGATCGAGGGCGGCAGGCAGGGACGGCCATTCCTGTCCAGGCTGCCTATCGCCGCGGCCAGGGCGTTCGTGTCCCCGTCAAGAAACACCAGCGGGATGAGATAGCCCGCCTCCTCGCTGTTGACGTTGCGCTCGGCGTAGGTTCGGCCTCCCGCCGAGAGGTTCATGGACAACAGATGCGGCTCGCAGTTGCCGAAGACGAGTCGAACGCCGCCGGCTTCGATGTCCTCGAGCGCGAGATCGCGCAGCTTCGATCTGACCGTCGAGCCCCGGAGGTGCGGCGCGAGCATCAGCCGCTCGCCGATGGCCATCAGCCGGGCCGGAACCTCGGACAGGAACGGGCCAAGACTGTACTGGTCGATCTGGCGAGGCGAGAAGCGGTCGGCCCCGAGGGTCAGCCGCGATGTTCCCACCACCTGCCCGTCCTCACGAGCGCCGTAAAGAATGCTGTGGGCGTCCTCGGGCTCGACCAGCCGACGACCCTGGTGATCGGCGATTCGCCGGTAGCGGCCCATCTCCTCGACGTATACGGCGTAGCGAAACCGGAACAGCTCTTCGCGGTCCTGTTCTGACTGCGCCCGGAAAACCTCGACAGTCATCGGCCACCCCTCAGCTCGGCCTTCAGCATGTTTGAGGCTTCGACCGCCGTAGGCCAGGGCGATCTGCCATCGCCCTGGAGCAGATCAGATCGGACATCAATACGGCGCTCAAGTCGGTTTCAGTGGGGCTCATCGGCCCATCATCCGCCCTTCCGCGCATCGGTGCAGCGGCGTCGGATGTTGGACGAGCCACCCCGACCCGCCTTTGGGGTCGCGCCCTGGTCGCAATGGGCGAGCCGCGCCGACCACGTTGTCTGAAGCAGCTGCCGAGTCGACCCAACCAGGTGCGAGGCAGAACAGAGGTTGGTGTGTCCGCTGTGCTGGTCCAGGTCGCGATGCGTCGGTGCGACGTAACTAATCGGGCCCATCGGCCATCCCTCTAGGAGACGCTGCGGACCCTAGGGCACGCTGCCGACCCTAGGAGACGCTGCGGACGGCTATGAGATGCCTGTGGGACTCGCGAATGATGCCGACCGGACCACGCGCTGTTAAAGGGTGCGAGCGCTAGGTCCGATTCACTGTTCGTGACTCGGCGGCCCATCGCACCTACCGCAACCTGGCTTTGTCCCACAGAGCCCGACAGAGCACGGCTGCAGGACATGACGCGGCGGCTTCTGCCAGCGGGCGTCGCGATCACGATCCTTTGTCTCCCGATCTCCGTTCTGCTCGCGCTTCGAGTGGGCATCGTCCCCCTCGTTCCGTACGTGGTCGCCGGGACGGTCGTCGTGTTGATGGGCACGCTCTTCTCCTCTAAGGCAAGAGCGGAGTACTGGCTGTTCGCAGGTGACTTCGTGACCCTGTTCGCCATCGCCGCTGTGGTGGCGCTGACGGGGGGCAGCGAGAGCCCCGTACTCGGCTTTCTCGCCTTCGCGCTCGTGGCAGGAGCGGGGCGGCACACGCCGCGAGCGCTCGTGCTGTTCGCCGTTCTGACCGTCGTCGCCGCGGCGCTGGCTTGCGCGCTTGCGACCAATCGCGGCGTCGACTACACCGACCTCCGCTTCGCCGGGGGCCTGACCACGATCGTCGGGCTCGCCATACTCGTGTTCACGCTCACCGGTGCCGAGCGCGAGTACCGAGAGCAGTCTCTCGTTGACCCCCTGACGGGTGTGCTCAACCGCCTAGCGCTGACGCGCCGGTTGGAGGAGCTACGAGCCCAAGCCGCCGTCGGGGAGGGCCGGCTCTGCGTGATCGCTGGGGACGTCGACCACTTCAAGGAGATCAACGACACGCATGGCCACGATGCCGGCGACGCGGTGCTGCGCGAGATCGCATCTGCCCTGCGCACCAATCTGCGGGCGTTCCCGCTCCTCTACAGGACCGGGGGAGAGGAGTTCGTGGCGGTGCTTCCGGGCCTGAGCCGTGGTGAGGGCGAGCAGATTGCGCAGCGACTACGCGGGGTGATCGAACGAACCTGCCCCAACGACATTCGCGTCACGATGTCATTTGGCGTTGCATCGTCGGCGGGTCTGGGCTTGGACCCCGACGCCGTTCTGACCGTCGCCGACCGCTGCCTCTACCAGGCGAAGGAGGGCGGGCGCAACCGGGTCGTGACGCACGCCGAAACAGACGCTGTAGCGTGGGGCGACGCAGAACAGCGAAGCCGGTTGGAGCTCCCGCTCTATTCTGGCGAGGTCTGGGCCTAGCGGGTCGCCGCGCCCGGCGTCCGGCGGACGGCTCCGCCGGCACGGCGGCCGGGCCCTCCGATCGGGCCGCCCTGATGAACGGCAAACGAGGAGACGATGCAGAATGAGCACCGAGCCAGCCGGCAGCGCGGATGTGTCCAGCATCGAGCAGACCCGCTGGCGGATCGACCCGTCACGCTCCCGCGTGGAATTCCAAGTCAAGACCTACTGGGGGCTCATGACCGTCAAGGGTCACTTTGAGCGCTACACGGGCACCCTCGACCTAACCGCGAACCCAGCGGTCGAGCTGATAATCGAGTCCGGCAGTCTCGACACGAAGAACAAGATGCGCGACAAGCATCTTCGCTCAGCGGATTTCTTCGATGTGGAGCAGCACCCGAACGTCCGGTTCGTGTCCGACAGCGCCACGCTCGCCGACGAGCGACTCAAGGTACGCGGGCGGCTCCATGCTCGCGGCGAGAGCATGCCGCTCGAACTGGAGGCAAAGCTGCGGCGCGTCGGCGATGAGCTCGAGCTGGAGGCCGCAACCGAGGACGACTATCACCAGCTCGGCATGACCTGGAACCGGATGGGCATGCTTCGGACCCCAGGCAAGCTGATCGTCGAGGGCCGTCTCGTCGAGGACACGTGAACGCTGCCGACCGGAACGCTGAACGCGAATTTGAACTCTGCTCCTACGTCGTCACGTACGCGACCAGGAACGGCGCCGGCGAAGTTCGCCCGGGCGCCCTCAGCGCGGCCTACCTCAACCCGCCGCCGGGCTGGTCGCGGTCGGAATCGATCTCGCAGGCGGTCAGGTAGGTCCGAGGGCGTGACCGAGATCGTCGAGATCAAGGATCGCGGGCACGCGCTCACGATCGACAGCGATTGGCGAGAGGTCGCCGACACGCCGCTCGGCTTCATCGAGCGGCTCGTCTGATCGATTGGGCGCGCCGACGTTGCTTCAGTTCAAGTCGCGCCAGCTGCTGCATTTCGTGACCGTTGCCGAAGAGGGTCAGATCACCCGCGCCGCGGAGATGCTCTACATCGCTCAGCCCGCACTGTCGCAGTCCATCGCGCAGCTGGAGCGCGAGCTGGGGTTCAAGCTGCTGGACCGCCACTCCCGCGGCGTCACGCTGACACCCGATGGAGCTCGGTTCTACGAGAAGGCGCGCATAGCCGTGACCGCCGCCGCCGACCTCACCGAGACCGCCGCGTCGCTGGCGAGGGCCCAGAAGGGCATGATCGAGTGGGGGTTCGTGGTTGCGCCGCCGGCGCTTCACAGCCCCGGCCCGCTGCGCGCGTTCGCAGAGGCGCGTCCCGACATCGACATCCGCTTTCGAGAGCTGCCGTTTCCGTTCTCACCGACGCGGTCCTGGCTTGCGGAGGTGGACATTGCCGTCTGCCACGCCCCGCCCGCCGATCCGGACGTGTGGACGCTGCCCCTCTACCGCGAGCCGCGCGTCGTCGTCCTAGCAGGGCGTCATCGCCTGGCAGAGCGCCCGGAGCTGACGGTCGCCGAGGTCCTCGATGAGACCTTCATTGGCCTGCACTCCTCGGTCGACCCGGTCTGGGCGGGCTTCTGGAGCCTCGATGATCACCGCGGCGAAGCGCCGCAACGCGTCAGCGTCGACCGCGCAGCCAACGGCCAGGAGATCCTCGCGGCGCTGGCGCTGCGGGACGCGATCACAACGGCACCGGCCTCGGTCGTAGGCGTGGTCACCAGCTCGCTGACCGGCATCGTGACAATCCCCCTGCGTGACGCGCAGCTCGCGGACGTCGTGCTCGCCGGACGCAGGGACCGTGAGAGCCCACGTGTGGAGGCTCTGCTCGCGTTCCTGCGAGCCCGCCTCGACTCCGACCGGGGCGGCGGTTCGGCCCCTGCGCCCGACCGTGCTTTGCAGCATGCTCAGAACGACGGGAGCGAACCTCGGGCGACGTGAGGGTCAGCCGGCGAGACGCGTAGGAGCTGCCGCGGTATAGGCAAACCGTATGTCGGGACTGCAAAGTCCTATTCGACTTGCAGGCCCAGGTCGAGCAGAGTGGGAGGATCGTGCTGCTGATAGTGCTGTTATCTGTGTGGCTGGCCGTGACGACGATGTGCGTTGCGTTGTGTCGGGCCGCGGCGGGGGGTGAGGAGGCATCGGCCCTCGGGCCGTTTCGCTCCAGTGGGGCCGCGCTGGATGCCTGCGACTTCGACTGGGAACTTCGCGGCGGCAGCGCGAACCGCTTGGGCGCGTACACGGCAACCGCTGCGCGCTGCCCAGGACCGCGCGGAGGTTCACCCTCTCCTCTTAGCGCGTCTGAAGCAACGCGGGGGCACCTGGCCCTCGGGTGCCCCCGCGTGCGTCATCGGAACACCTGTTCATCGCGGAACACGTGTTCCTCGGCGCACCTGGCCGTGAAAACGATCGGGCCGGATTCCTTGAAAACGATCGGGCCGGATGTGTAGCTGTCGCCGAGTTCTCGGCGCGGTGCCTCGCTGGGGCTAGAGTTCGAAGGGGGCCTCCTTGGAGGAGGCTCCTGTGGGATGGGACCGCCCCGGGTCGCTCTGATGAGGAGGCGGCCCACGCAGAGCGCAGGGGCCCAGAGCACCGGGACGGTCCCGCTCTATGTCGCGCCCCAAACCCCCCCTGGGCGCTTGTGGGGTCGTGACTTCGCTCTCGGGGCCCGCGGCTCTCGAGCCTGTCGCCTGCGCTCGCCGTGTCCCCGTCTAGCGCGTCTTCAACCTCCTCGTCTACCCTCCCGCATCGAGGCGTGCCTGTCTGTGCGATCAGTCACGCCGTCTCGGCGAAGTCGCTCGCCGACGCGAGCGCCCCGTGCGCTTTGGGGTGGGGGCCCTATACGGACGACTCCGGGCAGCCGGGTGTGGGAGGATCGACGTACGCAAACTCCTCGATCGGAGATCGGCGACGAGATCCCGGGCCCGCAGCCCCGCGAGGGCCGTGGAGTGGGTGTGGACGTGTTCGCGCTGACACGAAGCGCCTATTCAGCCCTGGGCAGCGGGCACTTCGACGCGCTGCTGGACATGTTCGGCCCCGCAGCCGTGTGGGACATGTCGCGTTGGGGGCTGGGAGTCCACGCGGGCCTCGCGGCGATAGCTCGCTTCCTCGAGGACTGGTTCGGCGCTCTCGAGCACTACGAGCTACCCGTGGAGGAGATGCGCGACCTCGACGAGGACACCGTGTTCGCGATCTCGGAGCTCGTCAGCCGCGGAGTCGGGGGAGGGGGTCTGCTGCGAATACGCTCCGCCTGGGTGTTCGAGTGGGCTGGCGTCCACATCGTGCGCGTGACCGGCTATCCAGACATCGACGAGGGTCGTGCCGCCGCCGGCGCGCTCGTCGCCTCGAGGGCGCAGGCGCCGTGAGGGCGCTGTTCATCGCTTCACGCCCACGTCGGTCCCCTCCGTGTAGCGGATCGCAGCTCCCGCGATCGGCGTCACGAGGAACTGCTCGCGCTCCCCGCGATCCCAGGCCTCGCGCAGCCCGGGGACACCAAGCTCGAAGTCGGGCCGCACATCGCGCAGAACCTCGCGCAGGTCGCGATGGAGCTCGTCCATCGTCGGCCGGCCCCAGTACCAGTAGCCGTTGTAGACGCTGTAGATCCTCAGCTGCGGAGCCAGCACGAACGTGTGGGGGATCATCGGGTCGTGGATCGGGTCCGTGAACTCGACGATCTCCAGAGCATCACGCACCGTTCGCTGCGGGTCGGCGAGGAACGGAAACTCAGCGCCGACGCTGTCGCGGAACTCGTTGATCTCGAGCTGGCCCTCTGGTGAGATCACGACGAGGCGCGTGTAGCCGACCCTGAAGTCGACGTAGGCGTCCACTAGATGGCTCAGGAACCTGTGCTCCTTGGGGTCGAAGCTGCCGCGCGCGAGGTGCAGGACCATCGGATTCGATCCCTGCAGCTGCGAGAGGGCGTGCTCGATGCCGTCTTGGTCTGCGAGATGAAAGTCGGGGAACTGGGCACCCGCTCGGATACCTGAACGCATCTCGGCCTCCTGATCGATGTATTCCAATAGGCGCTGCGCGCTTCCGTCACTCGAACCGGTCCCAGGGCCACGGGTTGGCGGCTCCGTAGCGCTCGATCACAGGTCCCACCGGTGGCGCGACGCGGCCGAGGATGCCCGCCTCGACGCGCAGCAGCTGCGCCGGGAAGACGCGCGCGAACGGATCGTCGCGGAGCAGCTCGCGAGCCCGGGGCCCGCGCGCGACGGTGATCGCGCCCTCGAGGTGCGAGTCGTCGCGCAGCAGCGTCGAGACGCCGTTGGCGGGAGGTCTGCCAAGCACCTCGCGGCGGGCCTGCTGGACGGCCAGGTCGTCGAATGGCAGGCGCACGCCCGCGCTCGCGAGCACGAGCGAGATCCAGGCCCCGGCCCCGTCGGGGTCGATGATGCGCTCGTCGCAGCGCAGCGCGCTTCGCACGGGCTTTGCGCGCTCGCGCCAGCACGCGAGCACGCCGCCGGGCGCGCCCTCGGCGCTGTACAGATGGGCGATCGCGAACGCGCGCTCCGGCTCGCTGTCGAGGACTGCCAACCAGCATCGGCTCACGGCGTGGGGGCGTCCCAGTCGCCGCGTACGCGCATCGTCACCTCGCGCAGGTCGCGTAGGAGCTCGTGCTCGGTTGGCCGGCCCCAGAACCAGTAGCCGTTGTAGGCCGCGTGCACCGTGAGATCGGGCTGCAGGACGAACACGGCCGGCACATATGGGTCGTTGAGCGTGTCCGTCGTTTCGCGCAGGCGGAGCTGCTCCTGGACGCGCCGGGCCTCGTCGGAGAGGAAGGTCCAGCGAGCGCCGAGCCCGGCGCGGAAGGCGGCGATCACGGCCGGCGAATCGACGCTCACCGAAACGAAGCGCGAGTAGGCCACCTCGGCCTCGGCCTGAAGGCGCACGAGGCGCCGGAAGAACACCTGCTCCTTCGGGCACCACCAGCCGCGATAGAACTGCAGCACGGTGGGATCGCCGCCGACGAGCTCTGACAGCGAGCGCGTGTTTCCGGCGTGGTCGACCAGCTCGAAGTTCGGGAAGCGCTCACCGCCGATGGGTGCCATCGCCTAGCCTGCCACACCGCGCTGAGGCATGACAACGACAACAATCGTGAGCGAAACTCGCTGGGCCATTCGTGAGCCAAGAGCGTACGCGCAGTTGCGCTGAGAGGAGCGAAGATGAGCATCGATGCACCACAAGGGGGTTCCGAGGAGAAGCCCAGTGCGGGCGAGTATCGGGCGATCGCCGAGTACGGGCTGCTC
>Ga0209040_10000224_pt1 | contig 40633 bp, 40 predicted proteins | sample BogFormECP12_OM3_FD_188240 | JGI IMG/M metagenome (GOLD analysis project Ga0209040, IMG submission 188240) | Bog forest soil microbial communities from Calvert Island, British Columbia, Canada - ECP12_OM3 (SPAdes) (version 2) | ecosystem: Environmental > Aquatic > Freshwater > Wetlands > Bog ... | reverse complement strand
CTGCCGCGTGGCATCGCCCTCGCCCTCGCCCTGACCCTCGCCCTCGCCCTCGCCCTCGCCCTGGCCCTGACCCTCGCCCTGGCCCTGACCCTCGCCGTCGCCCTGGCCCTGACCCTCGCTCTGGCCCTGGCCCTCGTCGAGATAGCCCACGTAGTCGATCACGACGAAGTCGCCCTCGGCCGCGGAGCGCTCGGCGGTCTCCAGCTTGGCCAGGCGCTCGCGCATCGCCTCGATCTCGCGCTCTATGTCTTGATCGGCGACGGCCGGCTCGCGGCGCGGCACCTCGAGCCCGCGATACTCGCCGAGCTCCGCCCTCGGCAGCACGCCGATCTCGATCGAGAAGCGCAGCGCGTGGCCGTGCTCGGGCAGCGCGCCGAGGTCGAGCTCGGGATCGCCCACGGGCACGATGCCGGACGCCTCGATCGCCTCGGCGTACCAGCTGGAGAGGGTGTCGCGGACAGCCTCCTCGAGCACGCTCTCACGTCCGATGCGCTGGATCACGAGCGGCGCGGGAACCTTGCCTCGCCGAAAGCCCGGCAGTTTGAGCTCGCGGCCGAGCTGCTGCGCCTTGCGTTCCAGGCGCCCCTCTACCTCTGTCGCGGGAACCTCGACCTGCAGTCGCACGCGAGAGTCGCCGAGCTCGGTGAGCGTTGTCGTGACGGCCGCCGGCACCTCCGCCACGATACCGTGCCCCCACGTGAGCGCTCGAGCCGATTGCACACCCGCTCGCCGACCGCTCGCCCACCTGTGCACCGGCTCGCTCGCGCACCTGCTCGGGGGCGCGCTCGACCTCGCGGGAGCGCTGGCCGGTTATGCGCTCGCGAGCGCGCGCAGGCGGCTCGCCGCTCGCATACGCGCCCTGCGCGGGCTCGAAGCTCGACCTCCGTGCTAGCACGAGCTGTTCGCTCCCGCTAGCAACGCCGCGAACCGCAGGCCGGGCGCCCCCCCCTACGGCTCTCGCCGCGGGGCGCCAGGCCGGGGCCGTCCTAGGCTGCAGCCGCAGCGGTGGCGTGGCCGAAGCTGAGCCGCACGCCGCGCGGCAGTACGAGCACCGGGGCGGTGGCGATCTCGATCAGGTGCGCCGCCGAAGAGCTCAACGAGATCTTGCCGGGTTCGGCGTCGGGGCGCGAGTCCATGATCAGCAGGTCGGTGTCCGCGTTTGCGACCGGCGAGAGCGTCGCGCCGAGCGCGTTGGCGAGCGATTCGGCAGTCGCGCGTGCGCCGCCGTCGCCGTCGCCGATCGCGACGATCTGCTTGATGCCCTCGCCGGCGCGGGTGTCGGCGAGGTCGACCGGCGCGATCGCAACCGCGCTGGTTCCGCCCTCGAGCAGGCGCTCGGCCGAGTTCCCGATCGCGACGTGGCCTTTGGCGGTGTGCGAGTCGGAGCAGAACACGACCACGTCGGCGCCCTCCTGCTCGGCGAGCGCACGCAGGCCCTCGGGGGTCGAGCGGTCGGTGACGACGTGGCGCGCGACCCCCTCGACGCCGAGCAGCTCGGCGCCGCGGTCGAGCAGCTCCGTCGCCTCCGCCTGGGCGAGCGTCTCGCGGTCGCTGTCGGGCTCGTGGCTGTGGCGCACGTAGGCGAGCGCCGGCTGCGCGCCGGCTTTAGCGAGCAGGCGCCCAAGCGTGATCGCGTCGTCCTCGTTGGCGGTTCCGTCGTAGGAAATGATGATCTTGGTTGACATGGCGTCTCTCCTGTGATGGGCGGGCCGGACCCCGGCCCTCGTGGAAATCGAACGGTGTTTCATTCCAGGATGCCACGCTCCTGCCATTAGGGCCAGTAATATTTATGATCTAGATGATAAGCTATACTTATGCTTAACGTGGCACGTCTGAAGGTTCTGCGCGAGGTCGCCTACCGCGGCTCGCTGTCAGCGGCTGCCGACTCGCTCTCCTACACGCAGTCGGCCGTCTCCCAGCAGATCGCGACGCTCGAGGCCGAGACGGGGATGACGCTGCTCGAGCGCCACCCGCGCGGCGTGAGCCTGACCGCGGCCGGCCAGACGCTCGTGGCCCACGCGGAGGGCATCCTCGCGGGTCTCGACGCTGCGGAGAACGCTCTTGCGGCGATTCAGGGCCTGCGCGGCGGGCGCCTTCGCATGGCGTCCTTCGCGAGCGCCGGTGCGACGCTGATGCCGCACGCGATCGCGGCCTTCCGCGCCTCCTACCCCGACGTCGAGCTGACACTCGCCGAGGGCGAGCCCGAGCAGATCGTGCCCCGCCTGCGCACGGGCGAGCTCGATCTCGCGCTCCTGTTCGAGTTCGCCGGCGAGAGCGCCCTGCCCGAGGACGTGACGAGGGTCTCGCTGTTCGAGGACCCCATGCACCTGGCCCTGCCGCGAGCCCACCGACTCGCACGGCGCAAGCGGCTGCGCCTGGAGGATCTGCGAGAGGCGACCTGGGTGCAGACGACGCGCGCGAGCGCCTGCGCGCGCCACGTCGTGCGCTGCTGCAACGCCGCCGGCTACGAGCCGCAGGTCTCGCTCGAGAGCGACGACTACCAGACCGTCCAGGGGCTCGTAGCGGCCGGCCTCGGCGTCGCGCTGATCCCCCAGCTCGCGCTCTCGACCGTGCGCGAGGAGATCGCGATCCGCGAGCTCGCGCCGGCGCCGCCGGTGCGAGAGGTGATCGCCGCGGTGCCCGCCGGCGCGCGCCTCGTGCCGGCCGCGCCTGCGATGCTGGGCATCCTCGAGGCGGCCGCCGAGCCGATCAGAGACCGCGCGCGGGTTGCGGTGCAAGACGAGCGCGAGACACAGCCGAGCCGCTAGCTCGACGCTTAAGGCACCAGGGGCGCCCGGCCGGCTGGCCGGGCGCCCCTGGCTAAGACGCCACCCTCAGCTCAGAGGGTGAAGCGTGATGCTCTCAGGTTCCGCATTCGTTGTACATCCAGGAGGCCATGATTTTGTAGCCTTCCGGCGTGGCGTGAATGTCCGGACCGTTTTTCAGTTTGTTACCTGAAAGCGGCGGGAATTCGGTTTCGGACGTGTTGGCCATGTTGGTCCATTTCTGCAAGTGCAACGGTTCTCCCGTGGTCTCCGTGTTGAACCTGTCGAACGTGAGCGCCGGGCAGGCACCGCCTTTCGCGCCGTAGTAGCCGATTGCAGTGCTGATCACTTTGGCAAGTTCGTTGGAGCCCTTCAGGACTTCGTAGTTCTTGCCTTCGGCTGCTTCTTTCTTGGTCGGGAATTTCAGAAGGTTGCCGTACGGGTTGTAGGCGCCGACGTAGATTATTTTCCCTTCGTAGTTGATGCCACCGAACAGGGAGCCGTTTTGCAGCACGAAAAGGGTCGTGTCCAGGTTGGTGGCGATTTGTCCGATCAGCCCCGGGACACTCGCTTCCAAGCAGGACTTCAAGGCTTTTTCCTCGGCTTCTTTGGTCGGGGGGATTTCGCCTTTCACGACTTCTTCGCCGACTTTTTCTTCGCAGTGTTTGACGGCGTGCAGCTGGTCGTTGGGGCCGATGTTTATCGACAGGTGCGTAACCGGCTTGCCTTCGGCCGCGTCGCGCGCGATCCAGTAGACCGCGGCTTCGAGTTGCGAGACGCCCGCGCCGCCGTATTCGGTGTGCAGCGGGAACTTGTAGCCCGCCGGGTACAGCCCACCGCCGAATTTGGCGTTGAGTTCTTCAGCGCCCAGTTCGTGGTAGGCGCACGGTGCTTCACCGAACGGCGGGACGGCTTTCCCTGTTTCGAGTTCCCGAGCGGCTTTCAGGCCCGCTTCGAGCGCGCCGTTACCGATCAGCGAGCCGCTGGTCTCACCCGGGCAGCCGAGGTCCTGCAACTGCTTACGGGGTGCCGTTGTCGGATGCAGGAACACCAGGTAGTCGTTGGCGTAGCCGTGTTCGAACGCCGACGCGGGCTCGCCGGTCCCGATGTGTTCGTTGAACAGCTGCTGGGAGTAGCCGAACGCGAGCGAGTCGCCCAGCGCCATGTAGGTTTCCTTGATCGGCGGGGTCGCGCCGGCCGACGAGGCCATTACCGCGGACAGCGCGATGAGCGCTACCAGGGCACATCCGAGAAGCCGGCTGCGCGAACGCAGCCTTCGAGCCGAGCCATGCGTGGCTGACATCTCACATCCTCCTAATAAATGCGGGACATGCCCGCAGGCAGAGCCCCCTCAGTGGATTCCATATCCCTCTACGGAAACGTCCCCGTGATCACGGACCGCGGGGAGCTTCGAGTCGAAGATACCCATGGGTCGCCTAAATGTCAAGCAGCACAAGGTTCTCGGGCCTTCCAGGGGTTTCGTCCGCAGGCGGTGCGACATTTGTGGGCCCCACGAGGAGGAAGGTCCCTAGATGTCCCCCACCGCCGTGCTCTTGCTGATCACCCTGGCGCTGCTCGCGCTCGGCGCGGTGCTGCTCGTGCGCCGCGACCGCGCGCGCATGGACGAGCGGCTTCGCTCCATGACCATGGAGATGCTCGCGCTGACCGGCGACTCGCTCGCCCAGCGGGCCGAGGAGGCGAGGCGCGCCGAGCGCGAGCAGACAGAGCAGGCGCGGCTCGCCGAGCGCGAGCGCGCCGAGCAGGAGCGCCGCGCCGAGCGCGAGCGCACGGCCGGCGAGATGGCCACGCGCACCGAGCAGATCCGCGGCCTCGTGCGCCCGGTGGCCGAGAAGCTGACGCGCATGGAGAGCGAGATCGGCCGGCTCGAGCGCGAGCGCCGCGAGGCCCAGGGAGAGCTCGGGCAGATGATCCGTGCGCTCGGCGAGGGCGTCGGCGGGCTGCGACAGGAGACGGGCAACCTCGTCACGGCGCTCAAGCGCCCCGCGACACGGGGCTCGTGGGGGGAGATCCAGCTGCGCAACGTGGTCGAGATGGCCGGGATGGTCTCGCACTGCGACTTCCTCGAGCAGAGCACGATCCAGACCGGCGAGGGCGCGCTGCGGCCGGACATGCTCGTGCGGCTTCCGGGAGGCAAGCTCGTGGTCGTCGATTCCAAGGTGCCGCTCGACGCCTACCTGTCCGCGCTGGAGTGCACGAGCGAGCACGAGCGCGAGCTGCACACGGCGCGCCACGCGCGCCAGACGCGCGAGCACATCGGCAAGCTCGCGTCCAAGGGCTACCAGCGCCAGTTCGACTCAACGCCCGAGTTCGTGGTCATGTTCGTGCCCTCGGACGGCATCTACCAGGCCGCGCTCGCGCAGGATCCCTCGCTGATCGAGTACGGCGTCCAGCAGCAGGTGCTGATGGCGACTCCGACGACCCTGATCGGGCTCCTGTGGGCCGTCCACTACGGCTGGCGCCAGGAGCTGATCGCCGAGTCCGCGCGCGAGATCGCCGACTCCGCACGCGAGCTGCACCGGCGCCTGGGCCGCTTCCTGGAGCCGTTCGGCAAGGTCGGCCGCCAGCTCGACTCCGCGGTCTCGGCCTACAACGAGGCCGTCGGCTCCTTCGACCACCGCGTGATCCCGCAGGTGCGTCGCATCGAGCAGGCGGGCGCGGCCTCCGACCGCGAGGTGCTCGCGCCGAGCGCGATCGAGCTGAACGCGCGAACGCTCACGGCGCGGCCGGAGCTCGAGGCGCTGGCCGAGGACGAGCCGCGGGCCGTGAGCCTCGACGAGCAGATCTCGGTGCAAAGGATCGCCGCCGCTGCGCGGCGACCGTGACGATCAACGCCAGCGCGACGGGCACCGTGGCGGGCAGCTCGTCGACGAAGAAGAACAGCAGGTCGAAGCACAGCGCCAGCAACGCCGTGAGCGCCGCCCCCAGCAGCTGGGCGCGGCGCCCCAGCGCGAGGGCGAGCAGGCCGCCGAGCACGCCGGCCACGAACAGGTCGCCATAGCCCATCACGGCCGAGCCGAACACCGCGGTCTGCAGTCGCGGCAGCCCCGCCGCCGGATGGGCGGCGTTGAGAGCGTTGTTGGGACGCTGCAGAAGGTCCGACACGACGAGCGCGGTATCCGCGATCGCCATCGCAACGATGCCCGCGGCCAGCCACCGCGGCGGCGTGACGGCGGCGAGCAGGACTCCGAGCGCAACGCAGCTGAGCGCCGAGAGCGCGAGCGCAGCGGCCTCGCCCGGAAGCGCTCCGCGGTCGGCCCAGGCGAGCGCGAACAGCAGCGGCACGGCAAGCGCGAGCGCCGGCCGGGCGCCGCGGGCGAGCACGGCGAGCGCGAGCGCGGCGAGCGGCGGCACCGCGACGAGCGCGAGGTAGGTCAGCCCGTCGGCGCTCGCGCGTTCGGCCGCACCGGCCACAAGCACGAAGCCGATAACCGACGCCGGCGGAACGAGCGCCCAGCGCCGTGAGCGAAAGCGCGCGGGCAGCGGCGCCAGCGCCCGCGGCGCCGCGACGATCGCCCCCTGCACCAGCGAGAGAACGGCGATCGAAAGCCAGAACGGGAGCACCTCCCCAAAATAGAGCGCCGCGGGCGGGTTGGGCTCAGTGGCCGAGCTGCACTGTCTTCACGATCAGCAGCAGCACCGCCACCACGAGGTAGCCCCGCAGCAATAGCATGGCCGCCTTGCGGCCGGGCGACCACACAGGCCGCTCGAGCAGTGCCAGGGCCGGCATCGTCCAGGTGCTGCGCCTCTCCCTGGAGACCTTCTCGACTTCTACGCTGGCCGCGGGGCGATTGCGCAGGGTATAGAGCCCGGCAGCCAGCAGGCAGGCGAGCAGCGCGATCGTCAGATAGAGGAACAGCTGCGTGACGTCAACGCTGGGGAACAGCGTGCTCGCCATCAGGATCAGCGACAGCTCCACGAGCACGCCGATGATCACGCTTGCGATTGCGTTCAGCCAGGGGCGATTGCACCACGGTCCGAGCACCTCGCGGTCGTTGCAGAGCAGCAGCAGGAACACGGTCGCGCTCGGCAGCAGCACTCCTGCGAGGGCCTGCACCGAGGTCGTGATCAGGCCGAGCGGTGCGCCGGGGATGAGCACGATCCCGGCCGCGGCGGCGACCATCAGCGCGAAGCTCCCATAGAACAGCTTCGCGTCGAGCGGCCCGCGGTTGAGCGAGTGCTTGGCCCCGAACACGTCGCCGAAGGCATAGGACGTCGAGAGCGTGACCGCCGCGGCGCCGATCAGCGAGGCGTTGAGCAGCACGATCGCGAAGCACGTGCCGGCGGCCGAACCGAGCACCCGGCCGAGCTCGGTGGCGACCGTGCCGGCATCCGAGAAGTGGCCGAAATAGGGCGTGCCCTCAAACGCGAAGGCGGTCACCGCGATCAACGCGCCGGCGCCGATCACGACGACGAACGCGCCGATCACGGTGTCCGCGCGCTCGTAGTTGATCCACCGCGGCGTGATCCGCTTGTCGATGATGTTCGACTGCTGGAAGAACAGCTGCCAGGGCGCCACCGTGGTTCCGATGATCGCGATGATCAGCAGGACGGCGGTCGAGTTGGCGCCGCCGTAGATGCTCGGGATGAAGGAGTGATGGACGATGTCGCTCGCGCGGGGATGAGCGAGGATCAGCAGCGGGATGATGAGGAAGTTCGCGCCCACGAAGACGTACATGAAGCGCTCCCAGCTGCGGAAGCTGCCCGTCGAGGTGATCGCCACCAGCGAAGCCGCCGCGACCGGCACCGCCACGAACTTGCTCACGCCGAAGTAGCCGAGCGCGAGGCTCACGCCGATGAACTCGGTGACGATCGTGAGGAAGTTCAGCAGGAACAGGTCGCCCACCGAGAACGCTCCCCAGAAGCGCCCGAACCGCTCGAAGATCAGGCGGGCGTGTCCTACGCCGGTGACGGCGCCCAGGCGGATCACCATCTCCTGGTTGACGATCAGGACGGGGATCAGGAGGACCAGCACCCACAAAAGGCTCGTGCCGTAGTTCTGCCCCGCCTGCGCGTATGTAGAGACGCCGCCCGCGTCGTTGTCCCCGACCATCACGATCAGGCCCGGGCCCATGATCGCGAGCAGGGCCATCCCGCGAGAGCGCCAGCCGTGGCGCTCGCCGCTGTCGCTCAGCTTGATCGTTCCAAGCGCGCCGCGAATGTCGCCGATGTGCGCCTCGTCGAGGACCGGGGGCACGCCATCCGGCGGGCTCTGGACAGGCGCCAGCGTGGTCTGGTCCTCGGTCATTCGGGTGTTCCTCCTTTCCTGGCTCGCGGGACTGGCATCGACGTCTCGCCGCACGCTGCGCGAACGCCGGCGCGTGGGCCGCGGGCGCGTGGGCCCCGAACGGGCGGGGCCCCGGCAGGCCGGGCGGGTGGGTCCCGGTAACAGCTAGGGCAGGAGGGACTGGCCCGACAGGCGCGCGGCCGGCTGGGTACTTCGTGGCTGTTCTCGATCCATGCCGGCCTCCTTTCTACTCGCCCGTAGGGGGGCCATTTGCGGCCTCTGGCTCAGCCTAGCAACGGACGTCAGTCGCGTACCAGCCCGAAGCGCCGGCGCCAGCCGGCAGGGAGCGTGAGCTCCAGCACGTCGTCCACCGTGACGACCCCCACGAGGTGCCCGCCGTCGTCCAGCACGGGCAGGTTGATGAGGTTGTAGTCGGTCATCATCCGCGCGACCTCGGGCAGGTCGGCGTCGGTCGCCACCGACACTGGCTCGCGCTCGGCGACGTCCTGCAGCGGACGCAGGGGATCAGCGCGGAGCAGCGTCACGAGCAGAGCCGAGCCGACGAGCCGGCGATCGGGGTCGACGAGGTGGACAGTCGTGAGCGTACCGGCGCCGAGCGTGCTCGAGCGGACCATCTCCAGCGCTTGGGCGACGGGCTCCTGAGGAGGCAGAGCGACGAAGTCGGGGCTCATCAGGCCGCCGGCCGTCGACGGGTTGTATCCGAGCAGGGCTTCGATCTGCTGGCGTTGGGCGTGCGGAAGGAGCGCGAGAATGTGGCCCCTGCGCTCCTGATCGATCTCCACCACGAGGTCGGCCGCGTCGTCGGGCGCCATGCGCGCGATCACCGAGGCCACCTGGGCGTCGGGGCGCTCGCGGATGAACTCGAGCTGGTGGTGCTCGTCGAGCTCCTCGAAGACGTCGGCCTCGAGCTCCAGGTTCTGCGCCACCGCCTCGATCAGCTCCTCCCCCTCCTCGTGCGAGGCGGCCTCGACGAGATCGGCTATCTCCGCCGGGTGCAGGTTGGCGAGCTTGCGGTGCGAGAAGCGCAGTCGCGAGCTCGGCACGTGCCCGACGAACGGCTCCATGTCGGACCAGTCGAGGAACGGCCCGTCGGCGACCATGCCACGCAGCCGGCGCGGCAGCAGGCGCCGCACGCGCGCGCGAAGGCTGTGATCGAGGCCCACCACCCGCCACCAGCTCTCGATGCAGGCGAGCTCGATCTCATACGCGGTCACGAGCCGCGGCGGCTCGGCCTCGACGTCGACGAGCTTGCGCCCGAGGACGTCGGCGCCGAGCAGGACCTCGCCGGGACGCCGCTCGAAGCGCCCGAGGCTGAGCTTCTCTCCCGACAGTCGCACAGCTCCCGGCCCGAGCTCGGCGATCCGGTCAGCGGGCACGAACAGCTCGCGGCCGCCGATCCGCGCCTTCAGGCCGGTGACGGGCGGATAGCCGCCGTCGGCGAGACGCACGATCACGTCCTGGACCCTCCCCAGCCTGTCACCCGCCCGGTCCAGCAGCGAACTGCGCAGCACCGCGGAGAGATGCACTACCGACGTTGCCAAATCAGCTCCGATTTTAGGACTCCGCCCGGACCAGCAGCGAGACGACGATCGCCTGGGCCTTCGAGACGACGATCGCCTGGGCCTTCGTTACACCGAGCGCGCCTGCGCGATAGCCGTACATCGGAGCTGATCATCGCAGACCGCTCGCGTCACGCCAGCGGGGCAGGGCCCACGCCCGCAGACCCGAATTTATCCCTGCTTGCAGCGTTTCTTCACCGCCTTTTATGGGCAGTGACCATCATCGTAAAGGCTAGATGTCCGATCGCACAAGACCATCCGGGCTCATCTATGCGCTGGGTGCTCTTTGTGCAGGAGCGATCGTTGCCGCGTTCCTGGTCGTGGGGCCTTCCTCGCAGTCGGCCACCCTCCAGACTCGGGTAGTCAAGGTTCAGCAGGGCGTCGTCCAGTCGACCGTCTCGGGCAGCGGCAACATCCAGGCGGCGACCCAGCTCAACCTCGGCTTCAAGACCTCTGGCGTCGTGCAGAAGATCTACGTCAGCGCCGGCCAGCAGGTCACGGACGGCCAGCTGCTCGCCGAACTGGACCCGCAGAGCGCCGAAGTCACGCTCGAACAGGCGAAGGCGACCCTGCAGGCGTCCGAAGCGACGCTCACCCAGCTCGAAGAAGACGAAGGCGAAAGCTCCACGGGGAGCGCCGGCAGCGGCTCCGGGACGAGCAGCAAGGCCACGGCGTCGGCCGCGGGAGCCTCGCCGGGCGCCAGCTCCCCGGCGGGCGGCGCACCTGCCAGCACGACGCCAGCGGCGAGCTCGCCGAGCGGCGGCGCGGCCCCGACCGGCACGAGCACCAGCCCGACCACGACGACGCACGCCAGGACGGGCAGCCCGGCCGCCACGACGCCGAGCACGCCGACCTCCACGACCCCGGCGGCGAGCAGCGAAAAACCGAAACAGAGCGCCGCCACCCGGGAAGCCAACCTCGCCTCGGCGAGAGCGGCTGTCAGGAGCGACAAGCTCGCCGTCCAGAACGACGAACAGGCCGTCTCGAACACCAAGCTCTACGCCCCCACGAGCGGCACGATCGTCTCGCTCTCGGGCGAAGTGGGCGAAACGGTCTCCGGCGGGGGGACGAGCAAGGCCTCGTCCACGGCCAGCTCCTCCTCCGGGGCCGGTTCCTCGGGCAGCGGCGCCGCCGGAGGAGCGTCGTCCAGCGGGCGCTCGGCTGCGAGTGGCGCGGCATCGAGCTCCAGCGCCTCCGGCGCCACCGGCGGCTCCTCGAGCACGGCGTTCGCGGTCCTCAGCGACCTCAGCACCCTCGAGCTCGTCGTACCGTTGAGCGAGTCCGAAATCGTCCACGTCCACGTCGGCCAGCCGGCGACCGTGACCGTCGAAGCCCTCGAAGGCCTCAAGCTCGCCGCCCACGTCATCGACGTGGCGTCGCTCTCGACGAGCAACAGCGGCGTGGTCAGCTACGACGTGACCTTCCAGCTCGACCAGAGCGACGCGAGCATCAAACCCGGCATGAGCACCTCGGCCGAAGTGGTCGTCAAGCAGGAAGAAGGCCTCAACGTGCCGACGAGCGCGATCTCCGGGAAAGCGGTCACGGTGGTCCACAACGGCAAGCAGACCCGCCAGAGCGTCGTCACCGGGCTCGTCGGGAACAGCTCGACGATCATCCTCAGCGGGCTTAACGCCGGACAGGAAATCGCGATTCCGCTCGCCAGCACGAGCAGCGCCACGAGCATCACCTCAAGGCTCGCCGGGCGCGCCGGATCGGGCCTGGGCGGCGGGCTTGGCGGCCCCGGATTGGCGGGCGGGTTCGCCTTCAGGGGCGGCGGATGATGCGGCCATGGAGGTACTCAGGCGTGTCGGCCGCACGCGCACGCGTGCGAACTCCGCGGGAGCAGCCGCTGATCGCGCGCACGCCGGGCGGCGAGCGCCCCTCCCCTCTGGGCCGGCGGCGCCCGGCCGTCATCCAGGTCGACGATGTCACCAAGACCTACGACCTCGGCCAGATCAAGGTGCGCGCTCTGCGCGAGGTATCGCTGCGGATCGACCGCGGCGACTTCGTCGCGATCATGGGCAGCTCGGGGAGCGGGAAGAGCACGCTGATGAACATCCTCGGGTGCCTCGACACCGCCACCAGCGGGCGATACCTGATCGACGGCACCGATGTCAGCGTCATGGACGAGGACGACCTGTCTGACCTTCGCAACCGCAAGATCGGGTTCGTCTTCCAGAGCTTCAACCTCGTCGCGCGCACGAGCGCGATCGCCAACGTTGAACTGCCGCTCTCCTACGCAGGTGTCGGCCGCACCGAGCGACGCCGCCGCTCTTCCGCGGCGCTCACGGCGGTGGGCATGGCCCACCGGCTGCACCACGAGCCCTCCGAGCTCTCCGGCGGCCAGCAGCAGAGGGTCGCGGTAGCCAGAGCGGTCGTCACGAACCCTTCGCTGATCCTCGCCGATGAGCCCACGGGGAACCTCGACTCTCGTGCCAGCGAGGACGTGCTGCGGATCTTCTCGCGCCTGAATGCGGAACACCGAACGGTCGTGCTGATCACCCACGAGCCGGACATCGCCGCCCAGGCCAAGCGGGTTATCAGGCTCAGCGACGGGAAGATCGTCGAAGATCGGCGGCTGCGAGGGGTGCAGGACCCCCCGGCCGTCTACCAGAGCCTGAAGGCGGCGCATTCGAGCGCCGCAGCGAAAGTGCTCGAGGGGCAGGCATGATCGGCGGCGAGACGCTGCGCATAGCCTGGGAGGGGATCACCACGAACAAGCTGCGCTCGGGGTTGACGATCCTCGGGATGACGATCGGGGTGGCCTCGGTGATCGTCCTGATCGCGGTCGGCAACGGCTCCTCGAAGGCCGTGCAGTCGAGCATCAACAGCCTTGGGACGAACGTACTGGTCGTCGAGACCAACGGCTTCCGCGGCGGGGCCCGCGCGAACACCTCGAGCAGCATCTCGCTGACAAAGGCAGACGCCGAAGCGCTGCAGAACAGGAGCCTTGCCCCGGACGTCAAGAGCGCCTCGCCGGTCGTCAACGCCGCGGGCGTCAAACTCGTCTTCGGCAGCTCTAGCTACGAACCCTCGTCCTTCGTGGGCACCACGCCCTCCTACGTGACCGCCCACAGCTACAGGATCGCCGAAGGCGCCTCCTTCACCTCCCAAGACGTCAGCCGCCACCAGCGCGTGGTGATCATCGGCCAGACGGTCGATCAGGAACTCTTCTCCGGACAGACTGCAGTCGGCCAGACGATCAAGGTCAACGGCAACAACTTCGAGGTCGTCGGGGTCCTGGCATCCAAGGGGTCCAACGGCGCAACCAACGAGGACGACGTCGTGATGGCGCCGATCACCACCGTGCAGGACACGCTCGCAGGCTACGGGGCGATCAGCTCGATAACCGTCGAGGGCACCTCCTCGTCGACGCTCAACGCCGCCGAATCGGAGGTCTCTCAGATCCTCGAGGAACGCCACAAGGTCAAGAACACCTCCGAACCGGGCTTCTCGGTGCTGAACCAGGGATCGCTGCTGGAAGCCTCGAGCTCCACCAGCAGCGTCTTTACGACGCTCCTCGGCGAGGTCGCCGCGATCTCGCTGCTCGTCGGCGGGATCGGCGTGATGAACATCATGCTGGTGTCCGTGACCGAGCGCACGCGCGAGATAGGCATCCGCAAGGCGATCGGCGCGAGGCGCAGCGACATCCTCACGCAGTTCCTCACGGAGGCCCTGCTCGTGTCCCTCATCGGGGGCTTCGCGGGTGTGCTCCTCGGCGTAGTCGGCAGCCAGTTCAAGATCGCCGGCGTGCAGCCCCAGATCGCCGCCTACTCCCTGCCCCTCGCCTTCGGCGCGGCGGCGCTCTCCGGGCTGTTCTTCGGCACGTATCCCGCCGCGCGTGCCGCCACACTGCGACCGATAGAGGCGCTGCGCTTTGAGTGAGCCGCCCCCCTTCACCGATCAGGAGCCCGTGATGTCCAACGAGGAGCCCCCTGCGCAGGCCGCCGTCGCCGAGGACTCCCCGGCACAGCCGCCGACGCTGCCCTACGAGCCCACCGAGGAGCAGGAGGACGACTGGCTGGAGGAGCCCGAGGAGCTCCCGCGACGCCCGCGCCGGCGGCTGCTGACGCCCTTGCCGCTGGCGCTGATGGCGGTTCTGCTGGTCGCCTGCGGGTTCATCGGCGGCGTGCTCGTGGAGAAGGGACAGACCTCGAGCAGCTCGACCTCGAGTACTGCCGGCCTCGCCTCCCGCTTCGCGGCCCTGCGAGGCGCAGCCGGCGGGACGCGCGCGGGCGGCGCGGCGGGCGCCGGCGCGGCGGGCGCGTTCGGCGCAGGCGCGGGAGGGGCGACAGTGGGAACTGTCGCCTTCATCGACGGCTCGACGCTGTACGTGACCAACACCGAAGGCAACACGATCAAGGTGTTGACCTCGCGGGGCTCGACGGTGACGAAGACAGTCGGCTCCAGCGTCAAGGCGATCCACCCCGGCGAAACCGTGGTCGTCACGGGCTCGGCAGGCTCGAGCGGAGCGGTCACCGCAGAAGCGATCCGCGTCGGGGCCGCCGGCTCGGGCACGGGCGGCCTGGCCTCCCTGTTCGGAGGCCCGGGAAGCTCAGGAGGCTCTGGTGGCTCGGGCGGGTCGAGCTCCGGCGCCCGTACAAGCTCGGGAGGAGGAGCAGGAGGCGGGGGCGGACCGGCGCTGTTCGGGCCCGGTTAGAGACTTAATGGTGGACCGTCCCCGCAATCGAGGACGGTCCGAAGCGAGACAAGAACCCCAGAAAAGGAACCCGATGCCCCAGATCCACACGAGCAGACGCAGGGCCGCGAGCGCCGTGCTGATCCTCATACTCATGGCCGTCATGGCCGTCGCGCTCTCGGCATGCGGCAGCTCGTCGAGTAAATCAGCGAGCGCCGCCTCGGCGACGGCGCCGAGCACGACCGGCAGCCCCACGCCGAAGTCGCTCGCAAGCCGCTTTGCAGCGCTGCGCGAATGCCTGGCCAAGAACGGCGTCACGCTGCCCCAGCGTCCCGCCGGGCAGCGGCCGGGTGGCGGGTTCCTGGGCGGCGCGGGCGGCTTTCACCTCCCGGCCGGCGTCAGCCGCGCGCAGTACGAAGCGGCGCTGAATAAGTGCCGCGCCGGGGCTCGGCTGAGCGGCGGAACGCGCGGATTCGGACGGCTGCGCTCGCCGGCCTTCCGGGTGGCGCTGAGGAAATTCGCAGCCTGCATGCGAGCCAACGGCGTGAACGTGTCCGAACCGAACACATCAGGCTCGGGGCCGGTCTTCGGCACCAAGGGCCTGGATACGACCAGCCCGCAGTTCAAAGTCGCGATCAGCAAGTGCTCGAGCGACCTACGCAGCACCTACCGCCACCCGAGCACGGGCGCCGTTCCCGGAACGCCGGGCGCCGCCGCCGGGGGCACCCTGCCTCCGGCAGGACAGGCGGGCGAAACGGGCTGACGCCGGCCTCGAGAGGCGACCCGGGCTCGGAAACAGGAGCCCGGTCGGACGCCTGCCATGGCTTACGCGTTCGCACGCCTGGCGCGCTGAGCGCCCCGCGTGGAGCGGGCGCTAGTGGTGCTTGGGGTCGGGGATCGCCGCGGAGCTCGCCTTGCGCGCGACGGTCGGCGCTGGCAGCGCGGCTATGCGCTGGATCAGCTGTTCCCACTGGTCGCCGCTGAGGGAGCCCGTGCCAATCAGCGGCACGGCGGCGAGCTTCGACGAGTGCGCCGAATGCGCCGCCGCACCGGCCGCCGAGGGCGTCACCGCGACGTGTGCGACCGCGGGTGCGAATTCGAGCCTGATCCGGTTCCAGTAGGCGGGCGAGGAGTGCGTGCTCGATGCGCCCGGGTAGCGCATCAGGCTGAGGATCGACTTCGGCAGGAATTCGCTTGGCAGGGTAAGCAGCGTGCGGATCGCCAGATCGGTGACCGTGCCCGCGCCCTGGTGCCCGGCCACCGGGGTGCCGTTGACCGCGGAGATCTCAAGCGCGTTGCCCTGGTAGGCGGCCGACACGGCGCCCGACGGCGTGACCGGCCCCTGGCCGCAGCGCAGCGCGGTGACCGTGGGTTGTAGGCCGCTGCGCGAGAGGAACGCGAGCACTGCGAGCACTCGACGGTCGATCGCCCCGGAGGCTATGTCGTGGCGTCCACAGGCGTAGATCGAGATGTCGGGGTCCGAGAGCACCGTGCGCTGCAGTTCGGCCTTCGACATCAGGAACACGTCCGAGGCGGTCGCGCCGAGGAGGGCGTCTTCGGCCTTCGCGCCCTGGGGGTGCAGCGCGGCCTGCAGCTGTGCCCAGTTGGCGAGCACCGTGCCGGGATCCACCGTGCTCGTGTCGCCAGCCGGGCGGATCGCAAAACGGAGGTGGCCATCGCGCGCGTTGGCGGGCACCGAGACCTTGCCGAGCACGGTCCCTGCAGCGATCACGGAGCCGCGCTTGAGCGCCAACGGCCTGGTCTGGCGTGCGAGCCGGGCGCGGTTGGCGGCATCGACCTTCGCCGCGGCGCGAGCGTCCGGATTGCCCGGGTGGGCGAACAGGCGCACCTTGCTGCCCACCGAGCCTTCGGTCGTTTCAATGCCTTGGCTCGCCTGGCCGGCGCTCGAGGAGGTCGCGCGCGCGGGCTTCTTGACGTGCAGGGTCAAAGGCGTCTGCACGCCGGCGCTTGCCGCCTGCGCCGGCGCCGGATCCGCGCTAGCCGCGACTTCAACCAGCGGCGAGGCGATCCTCCCTGCGCTGGCCTTCGGCAGCTCGTATGTGGGTGCGATGCTGCCGAGACCCGCGTACGTGAAGACGTCGCCGTAGACGTCGCGCACGACGATGTAGCGCCCCAGCTTGCGCGAGGAGCTGATCTGCATCACGCGCCCGTTCTGCACGGCAACGACATGAGCGTTCGGCGCGCTCGTGAGTTCGTCGAACTGAGTCGGCAGGACCGTCCCGCGCGCCGCCGCGGCAGCGGGCGTGGGAGCCACCGAGGACCCTGGCGTGGCAGTCACCGCGCCGGGCCTCGCAGCCGAGACCGCCGGGGCGGGGACCGCGGTCGCGCTCGAGCTGGCCGCGGAGGCGCCGGCGGTCGGGAGCGCAACCCAGGAGACGTGCTTGCCCGTCACCGGCAGGCGGCCGTCGACGAGGCCGGTGAGCGCGGCGATCACGGACTGCGGGTAGGTCGAGATCAGCTTCGCGCGCAGCAGGACCGAGCTGACGTATTCCTGAGAGTGGTTGTAGGCGAGGATCGCAGCCTGCAGGTTCGTCGAGGCGCCAGCCGCGCGCAGATAGCGCGCAGCGGCGAAGATCGCGTCGACGGGGTTGTAGGGGTCGGCGTAACCGGAGTTGAGCGCGTCGACGCCGTACTGGAGCCAGGTCGCCGGCATGAACTGCATCCAGCCCACCGCTCCGGCGCTCGACACGGACAGGTCCGTGCCGTAGTCGGTCTCGATTTCGTTCACCGCCGCGAGGATCTGCCACGGGACTCCGTACTGCGTGGCAGCCGCCTTGTAGATCGGGAGCAGGAAGAGCGGGATGCGATAGAAGTCCAGCGCCTGCACCGACGCCTCCGAGGACGCGAGCGCGTTCGCCTGCGCCGCGATCAGCTGAGGCGAGAGCGCGACGTTGTTGGCTCCTGCTTCAGCCTTGCTCTTCGCCTTGCCGGTTGCGCTGGTGCTCTTGCTCGGCTTCTTCGACGGCGCCTTGCCGGCGGTCACGCGCTGGCGGCGGCGAAGGACGACGGTCGGCGCGGGCGCCGGGGCCGGCGTCGTGGCCTGCGGCGCGGTCGTGGTGGCGGTCGGGGCGGTGGTCGTCGTGGTCGGAGCCGCCGCGGGCGCGGGCTGGGGCGTCGTCGACTGCGGCGTGGTCGGCTCCGGCGCCGTGGTTGTCGTCGTGGAAGTGCCTGTGGTGCTCGAGCCGGTTTCGCTTTCGGGCGCCGGCGTGGTCGTCGTCGTGCCTTCGGTGGCCGTTTCGGCGCCCTGCGACGCGAGCGCCCCTTCGAGCGGGGCGACGCCGAGGCTTGCAGCCGTCAACCCGCCGCCTGCGAGGGCGGAAAGGACTGCACGCAGTGCCCGGCGACGGGCGGCGCTCATCGGCGGCATACGCGGGGGCTGTTCATGTCGGGGTCATCCCAGTTCGTCGTGGTCGGCAGCATGCCCACAAACGCGGGATACGCCCACCGGAAGTCATATCGGCAGCGAAACAGGAATCCGTAAAGGATTCGTAATCGCACTCGTCGTCCTCTGGACGGGTTTTCATCGGACCGCGAGCGCAGGCAAACTAGCGATATTGCGAGCGGAAGGTCGCAATTGGCGCGAAATCGCCCGCTCGTGGCTGCAGAACGCGCCGCGGTGCTGCCCGGAGAGGCGCAGCGCGACTGCCCTGCGCGAGCGCCCGACGGCGCTCGCAGCCTGCCTGCATGCGCCGTACGGCCGTCCGCTCGCCACGGACGCGTGTTCGCCGCCCTCGGGTCGTACTCCTGCGCGCCGGACAAGCGAAAGTCGCTACCCTCTCTGCCGTGGAAGCGGTTCTCTCGGTGCTGCAGGTGATTATCGCCGTGATCGTGATCTTCCTGGTGCTGATGCACTCGGGCAAGGACTCCGGCCTCTCGGGCGCGTTCGGGGTGGGCAGCGGCACGGGGCCGCTGGGCGGAGGTTCGCTCGTCGAGCGCAACCTCAACCGCTGGACGATCTTGTTCGCGATCCTGTTCTTCGTGAACGCGATCGTGCTGCTCAAGTGGGCGTGATCTCCTCGCCGCCTACTTCCCGCCGGCCCTCCTGAGCCGCCTCCAGCCGGTCCAGGATCTCGATCGCCTCGGCCCGCAAAGCGGCGTCGATCGCGTCGAAGTCCTCCCGCGATAGCTTTCCCGTCCGGTAGTCGAGCTCGGCGTCGCGGATCTCCTGGTACTTGGCCTCGCGGGCGGCGTGCAGCTCTGCGAGTAGCGCCTGCTCCTCGCCATCGGCGTCCGCCCCCGGCTGCTCCACCGCGCCTGGCCGCTGCCCGGCGGGGAGCTCAGAGCGCGCGCGTGCGCGCAGCGGTGCGCCGACCACGGCGACGACGAGCGCGAGCAGCACCACGATCAGCAGGACGATCACGACGGCCACGTTCGCGAGCCGGCGCGCGCCTCACACGCGCGCCAGGCCTCGCACGGCGCGGGCACGTGCGCGGGCGGCTGCACGCCGGCGGACAGTGCTCGGCGCCGGCCAGATCGCGATCAGCCCGCCGCCGAAGACGATCAGGCCGCCGATCCAGATCCACATCACGAGCGGCGAGACGATGAAGTGGAACTGCGCCGGCGGCGGGCTCCTCAAGTAGGCCCGCGCCAAATAGCCGATCGCGACGAGCGCCTCTTCGGAGGAGAGCGTCGAGTTGCCGACCTTGACGATGCGCTGCAGCAGCGGCGCTTCGATGTCGGGGGCGATCGCGCTCCAGACGTCGCGCGTGATGCCCGCGTTGATGGCCACGTGGCTCACCGGCTGCCCGCCGATGAGGCTGCCGACGGTTCCCTGCGAGGCGTCTTGGGAGGCATAGAAGCCCTCGCTGGGGTTGAGCGTCGCGACGTAGCGACCGCCCTTCGTGACCTCGAGCTGGGCGCCCAGGGCGAGCGTCGAGCCGGTATGCGCCTCGTCGTAGCGGGGCGTGATCGTCGCTGTCGGCCGTACGTAGCGCACCGTGTAGGCGCCCACGCGCGTCGACTGGTCCGGCGAGAGCGACAGCTCGGAGGCGTGTTGGAACGACGACGAGGCCGCGACGCCGACGAACAGCACGGCGATGCCGACGTGCACGACGTATCCGCCGTAGCGCCGACGGTTGCGGCGGATCAGCCCGAACAGCGCGGCCGGCGCCGGCTCGCCGGCGATCGCCATTCGAGCGCGGGTGCCGCGCACGAACTCCTGGGCGATGCTGCCGAACACGAACGCCGCGCAGCAGAACATCGCCAGCGCCAGCGGCTTGCCGTGCACGCCGGCGAGCACGAGCACGGCGAACGTCGCGAGCGCGCAGAGAACAGGCACGAGGAAGTTGCGCCGAGCATTGGCGAGCGTCGCGCGCCGCCACGCGATCACGGGGCCGACCCCGGACAGGAGCACGAGCACGAGCGCCAGCGGCACCGTGTAGCGGTCGAACCACGGCGGTCCCACGGAGGCTTCCTGGCCGGTGAGCGCCTCGGAGATGAGCGGGAAGTACGTGCCCCAGAAGATCACGAAGCACAGCCCGACGAGCACGAGGTTGTTGGCGATGAAGATCGACTCGCGCGAGAGCAGCGAGTCGAGCCGGTGGGAGGAGCGCAGCATCTCGCGGCGCGAGACCACCAGATATATGGAGCCGGCGATCAGCGTTCCGATCAACACGACGAAGGGCACGCCGAGCGTCGCGCCGCCGAAGGCGTGGATCGAGTTGAGGATCCCGCTGCGCACGAGGAACGTCCCCATCACCGCGAGCGTCCCGGTGGCGAGCACGAGGCTCACGTTCCACACCTTCAGCATCCCCCGTTTCTCCTGGATCATGAGCGAGTGCAGGAACGCGGTGCCGGTCAGCCACGGCATCAGAGAAGCGTTCTCGACCGCGTCCCAGCCCCAGTAGCCGCCCCAGCCGAGCTCCGAGTAGGACCAGCGCGCGCCGAGCAGGATGCCGGCGCCCAGGAACAGCCACGCCGCGAAGGAGAAGCGACGGATCGCTTTGATCCAGTCGGCGTCCACGCGTCGCGCGAGCAGCGCGCCCATCCCGAACGCGAGCGGGATCGTGCACAGCGTGTAACCCGAGTAGAGCATCGGCGGGTGGATCATCATCGTGGGGAAGCGCAGCAGCGGATCGAGCCCGACGCCTTCCGCGGGCGCCGGGCGGGTCGTCGCGAACGGGTTGGCGTAGAAGACCATCAGGGCCACGAAGAAGCCGCCGAGGCCGAGCAGGATCGCGGTCGCGTAGGCCGCGACGTCGCGCATCCGCCGGCGCGTCAGGAACAGAGCGAGGCTCGACCACAGCGACAGCAGCCATGCCCACAGCAGCAGCGAGCCTTCCTGCGAGGACCACACCGCCGCCGCGCGATAGAAGGCCGGGGTCGTGCGGCTGGAGGTGTCGGCGACGGTGTTGAACGTGAAGTCGTTGCGCAGGAACGCGACCTCGAGCACCGCGAAGGCGACGGTGAGGATGCCCGCGAGCGCGTAGACCGCGCGGCGCCCCGACTCGGAGAACTCTACGCGGCCGCTGCGAACGCCGTACAGCGAGGCGCCGATGCCGTACAGGCACACGCCGAGCGCGAGCAGCAGGCAGGCGAAACCGAGCCCTGCCATCAGCGCCTAGCTCCGCCCTGGCTCGCCGCGCGAGGGCACACTCAGGAATTCTGGTTCTCGCCGGCCGGGGCCGTTTTGTACTTGGATGGGCACTTCGTGATCAGCGAGTTGCGTTCGCCGACATAGCTCGAGCCCTGCTTCTGCACGGTCACGATCACCTCGCGGCCTTGGTGGAAGGGGTCGGGGACCGTACCCGTGTAGGAGAGCGGGATCACCGTTCCGCCGGCGCGATCCTCGACGCTGAAGTGAAGCACTTCGCCCGTGCGGCGCACCGATCCCGCCGTCACGGTTCCGGTGACCTGGTAGCTGCGTCCGGGCTGAGCCTGACGGACGAGCTGGCTGGGCGAGAGAGCAGGGCTCGCTGCGCTGAAGCTCGTGTAGATCAGCGCGCTGGCGAGCACCACGGCTGCGGTCAGCGCCACGACCAGACGCACCGTTCGCTTGCGCGCGGGGTTCATCGGCCCAAGTATCTCAAAGTCCCCCGCGCCTCCGTGGAGCTACAGCGTTCTCGTTTCGCCGCCGACAAGGAATCTATGGTTGCGGGCCGAAACCTCTTGCGAGCGGGAACGGACCGAAACCTTTCGAGCGCGGGAACGTTGTATTAAGCGGCGATGAGACCGAGACTTCCCCACACGCTCCGCGAGCCTCGCGGCCGCCGCCTCCAGCGCGGCCGGCGGGGAGAGGCGCTGCTCGCCGTCGTCGCAGCCCGAAAGCTCGCGCCAGCGAGCGGCGCGGTCCGGGCCTCGGACCCAGTCCGGGCCTCGGACCCCGACGTCCAGCGCGCGCGCGAGGCGGGCGGACCGATCGATCAGGCCGCCTACAGCTGCGAATGCGGCTACCTCTTCGTCGCGCCCGTCTCGACGACGGTGCACTGCCCGCACTGCGGCGTCGGCCAGGCCTGGTAGCCGCGGCCCGGTTGGGGCCTCTGTCAGCGCGACGCAGACCGACGCGATATCACGCGCGCGATGCGACCGGCGCGATAGCGACCGGCGCGATACCGACACGTAGTGGCCGCGTGTAGAGTCGGCAGCGTGGAGGTGCGCCGCGCCGTCGCAGCCGATCTTCCGGTACTGGCAGGAGCGCTCGCGCGAGCCTTCATGGACGACCCGGTGGCCGAATGGTCCTGCCCGCCCTCACGGCTGCGCGGGGGTGTGCTCGAGGGCTTTCACGGTGCGCGGCTTCGCCAACTGCTCGTTCACGAGGAGATTTGGATCACCAGCGACCGTGCCAGCGCCGCGCTGTGGGCGCCGCCCAACCATTGGCGCACGACCTGGCGCGAGGATCTCGAGATCGTGCGTCGCATCGCCCACCCGCGGCTGGCCGCGCGGCTCCCTCTGTCGGTGACCGGACTGCTGGGGATCGAGCGCAGGCATCCGGCCGAGCCTCCGCATTGGTATCTGGCAGTCCTCGGCACCGAGCCCGTGGCGCAGGGGCAGGGCCTCGGCTCGGCCGCCCTCCTACCCGTGCTCGAGCGGTGCGACGCCGATGGCGTGGGGGCCTACCTGGAGTCCAGCAAGGAACGCAACATCGACTTCTACGCCCGTCACGGCTTCCGCGTCGCGGGTGAGCTGAGGTTGCCGTGGGGGCCAAGAATGTGGCCCATGTGGCGGGAGCCTCGGCGATAAGCGGCCCTCGGCGCGGCAGAGCTAGTTGATGTGCATGCCCGAGATCGCCCTTGCGATCACGAGTTGCTGGATCTCGGCGGTGCCCTCGAAGATGTCGTAGATCTTCGCGTCGCGGTGCCAGCGCTCGACCGGGTACTCGCGCGTGTAGCCGTTGCCGCCGAGTATCTGGATCGCGCGCTCGGTGACCCACACCGCCACCTCGCCGGCCTTGAGCTTGCTCATCGAGCCCTCTGCGTTCTCGAAGCGCACGCCGCTGCGTCCCATCCATGAGGCGCGCCAGACGAGCAGGCGGGCCGCGTCGATCTCCATCTTCATCCGCGCCAGCGTGAACGCCACGGATTGGTTCTCGATGATCTTGCGCTGAAACTGTTCGCGCTCCTTGGCGTAGGCGAGCGCGTACTCGTAGGCGGCGCGGGCGATCCCGAGCGCCTGTGCGCCGACCGTCGGCCGCGAGGACTCGAAGGTCTGCATCGCGGCCTGTGAGTTGCTGCGCTTGCCCTCGCGCACGCGCGCGAGCCGTTCGTCGAGCTTCTCCTTGCCGCCGAGCACGTACTCGGCCGGAACCCTGCAGTCGTCGAGGTAGACGTCGGAGGTGTGTGAGGCGCGCAGGCCGTGCTTTGAGACCTTTGCGCCCTGCGAGATGCCCTTTGCCTCGCTCATCGGAACGACGAACGCCGCGTGCCCGCGCGCGCCGAGCTCGGGATCGATGGTCGCGATGATCACGTGCACGTCGGCGATGCCGCCGTTCGTCGCCCACGCCTTCTGCCCGTTGATCACCCACTCGCCCGCCGCCTCGTCGAACTTGGCTTTCGTGCGCAGGCCCGAGACGTCCGAGCCGGCGTTCGGCTCCGACGCGCAGAACGCCGCCACCTTGACGTCCTCGGCCGTGCCGAAGCAGCGCGGGATCCACTCCCCGATCTGCTCGCCGCTGCCCTGGCCGAAGATCGCCGCCACCGCCAGCGCGGTGCCCATGATCGACATGCCGATACCAGCGTCTCCCCAGAACAGCTCCTCGTTAACGATCGGCAGCGTCAGCCCGCTGGGATCGGCAAAGAACTGGGCGAGCCCTTCGAACCCGTACAGGCCGATCTTGGCGGCCTCCTGGATGATCGGCCACGGCGTCTGCTCCTTCTCGTCCCACTCGTGCGCCGCGGGGCGGACCACGTCGAGCGCGAAGCCATGCACCCAGTCGCGAATGTCCTTCTGGTCCTGGGTCAGCTCGAGCGAGAACTTCACGTCCCGGCTCTCGGAGCCGGCCACCACCTCGATCGCCTCAGACGCGTCGGCGGGGGCGGCGGTGGGCACGGCTGAGGACGGTGCTGGCATCGGATGCGATCTCCTTGGATGAGCGGTCGGAGCAGCCGCTGTACGCGGACCGCGTTTGGCGGCGCGCATTACCCTTCATGCGCTTTACAGAGTACCGAATACGACGTACGGTTGCGTGACATATATCCACGTCACGTCTCGGGCTCGAACAGGTCGCCCGTTTTCGTAAAGTGGAGGCGCGCGCCGCAGCCGCGACTCAGCGTGCCGCCCATGCCTCCTCGGCGCGCGTCAGCGCGAGCACCTCCTTGGGCAGCCTCCCCGCGGCCACGTCGGCGACGGTCACGTGCTCGAGCACGTTGCGAAGGTTCGCGCGCACCGCGATCCACACCTGCTTGAGACTCTCCGCAGAGCCCACGTAGTCGATCTCCTCGGGCGGCTGGCCGCGCACCCCCACGAGCGGGCCCTCGACCGCGCGGATCACGGTCGCGAGGTTTAGCTCCTCCGCCGGCTGGGCGAGCCAGTAGCCGCCTTCCGGACCGCGCTGGCTTCGCACGACGCCGGCCGAGCGCAGCTGCGTGAGGATGTTCTCGAGGAACGACACGGGGATGTGCTGCGCCTGCGCCACCGAGTCGACCTTGCGGGGCGACTGCTGGCTGCTGTCGGCGAGCTCGACGACCGCTCGCACCGCATAGTCGGCCTTCGCGGTTACGTGCATAGCTTGATTCTCGCCTATTCGTCGGTCGTGCGGGCCGCGCCGAACGTATTAGGCAACCCTAATCGCTGTGCTACCTTCCTGTCCCATCCCGACCGCATAGATCGGATTTACGCGTTGCGCCCTCCACTCCCCGCCGTCACGATCGCGCTGCTGGCCATGGCGCTGCCGCTTCTCTCCGCCTGCGGCTCGGCCGGCGGCAGGGCGATCACGCTCTACAGCGGCCAGCACGAACAGACCACCGCGCTGCTCGTAGCCGCGTTCGAACGGCAGACGGGGATCAAGGTCGAAGTGCGCTCCGGCGACGAGGCCTCGCTCGGCGACCAGATCCTGCAGGAGGGCGCCAACTCTCCGGCGGACGCGTTCTACAGCGAGAACACGCCGGTGCTGGAAAGCCTGCGCGAGCACGGCGCGCTCGCCCGCGTGGCGCCCTCCACGCTCAGCGCCGTGCCCGCCCGCTACAGCTCCGCCTCGGGCGAGTGGGTCGGCGTCTCGGCGCGCGTGTCGGCGCTCGTCTACAACACCTCCGAGCTCCGCGCCGCCAGCCTGCCGGGCTCGATCCTCGAACTCGCCCAGCCGAGGTGGAAGGGCAAGGTCGGCTTCGCCCCCTCGGAGACCGACTTCCAGCCGCTCGTCACCGCGGTCGTGCGAATCGACGGGCAGCCCGCGGCCGAACGCTGGCTGAAGGGGCTGGCATCCAACGCGACGATCTATCCCGACAACGAGACCGCCGTCACCCAGGTGAACAACGGCGAGAGCGAGTTGGCGCCGATCAACCACTACTACTGGTACCGCCTGCGCAGCGAGCTCGGCGCGAGCGCCACGCACTCCGCGCTGCACTACTTCAACCCCGGCGACGTGGGCGAGGTGCTCGACGTCTCCGGCGCCGCGGTGCTCGCGTCGAGCTCCCACAAGACGCTCGCGCAGCGCTTCCTCGCGTTCCTCGTGAGCCGCGCCGGCCAGGAGGTGATCGCCCACTCCCACAGCTACGAGTACCCCCTTCGGCCGGGCGTCGCGGCGTCCGCGGCGCTGCCCGCGCTGTCCTCGTTTCACCCCGCCCCGCTGACGCCCGCCGAGCTCGGCGACGGCAGCGCGGCCCTCAGCCTCGAGCAGAAGCTCGGCCTGCTGTAGGCGAACCGGATGAGCACGCTCACCCCCAGCCAACCCCTCTCCAGGCGCTTCGCGCGCACACGCTCGGGATGGCGGCGCTGGCCGCTGGCGAGCGCCGCGGGCGCCGCGCTCGCGGTCGCGCTCGTGCTCCTGCCGCTGGTGTTCGTGATCGTGCAGGCCCAGCAGTCCGGCTGGGGCGAGGTGAGGCGGCTGCTCTTCAGGCACGAGGTCGCGGTGCTGCTGTGGAACACCGTGCGCCTGGGCCTGGCCTGCACCGTCGCGTGCGCCGTGCTCGGCGTCGGCGCGGCGTGGTGCGTCGAGCGCACCGCGATCCCCATGCGCCGCCTGTGGGCGGTCCTGCTCGTGCTCCCGCTCGGCATCCCCGACTTCGTCGTGGGCTTCGGCTGGGTGTCGATCGACCACTCCCTGCACGGCTACTGGGCGGCGGTGCTGGTGATGACGCTGTCCCTCTACCCGCTCGTCTACCTCCCCGCGGCCACCGCGCTCGCGAACGTCGATGCCGGGCTGGAGGAGGCGGCGCGCAGCCTCGGCCTCGGTCGCTGGCGGACGTTCTGGCGCGTGACCATGCGCCAGATACGCCTGGCGGTGCTCGGCGGCTGCCTGCTCGTCACGCTCGCCCTGCTCGCCGAGTACGGCGCGTTCGAGATCACGCAGTACCGCACCTTCACCGTCGAGATCTTCACCGAGTTCCAGCTCGGCTTCGACGCTGTCGCGGCGTGTGTTCTCTCGCTCGTGCTGGTGGCGCTGTGCGTCGCCGCGCTCCTCGGCGAGCTGCTGCTCGGCGGCGCCCCGCGCGGCTGGCGCTCCGGGACGGGCGTCGCGCGGCCGGTCTCCCGCGTCCCGCTCGGCCGCCTCACGGTTCCGGTCCTCGCCGCGCTGACGGCGCTTTGCGCTGCCGCGCTCGGCGTCCCGCTGTACGCGCTCGTCTACTGGATGGCGCGCGGGAGCTCGACGACGCTCCCGTCCGCCTCGATCCTCGGCGCGCTCGCCCACACGGCCGAGTTCAGCGCCGCCGCGGCCGTGCTCGCGACCGCGCTGGCGATACCCCTGACGACGCTCTCGATCCGCCACCGCAACCGGCTCACGCTGCTGATCGAGCGTGTGGCCTATCTGCCGATGGCGCTCCCCGGGCTCGTCGTGGCGCTCGGTCTCGTGTCGTTCAGCGTGCGCTATGCGCTGAGCCTCTATCAGAGCGCGCTCGAGCTGATCGTCGCCTACGCGATCCTGTTCCTGCCGCTCGCGGTCGTAGCAGTGAGGGCCGCGATGGTCCAGGCACCCGCGCGCCTGGAGGAGGTCGGGCGATCACTCGGCCGCGGGCCGCTGAGCGCGTGGATGCGGATCACGCTGCCGCTGATCGCACCCGGGCTGCGCGCGGCCTTCGCGCTCGTGTTCATCTCCTCTGCGACCGAGCTCACCGCGACGTTGCTGCTGCACCCCACCGGTGTGAACACGCTCGCGACGCAGTTCTGGGCCTACACGAGCGACTTCTCCTACGGCGCCGCCGCACCGTATGCGGCCGTGATGGTCGCGATCTCCGCCGTGCCCGTCTATCTGCTCAGCCGCCGCATGACCCCGCGAGCGGGAGCGCGGCGGGCATGAGCAGCCTGCTCGTCGAGGGTCTCGTCAAGGGCTATGGCAAGCGCCCCGTGCTCGAGGGCGTCGACCTCGAGGTCCCGGCCGGCTCGCTGACCGCCGTGCTCGGTCTCTCTGGCTGCGGCAAGACGACCCTGCTGCGGGTGATCGCCGGCTTCGAGCGGGCGCAGCGCGGGCGCGTCGCGCTCGGCGAGCGCACGCTCGACGACGGCCACAGCTATCTCCCGCCCGAGCAGCGCGGGATCGGCTACGTGCCGCAGGAGGGAGCGCTGTTCCCGCACATGACCGTCGAGGCCAACGTCGGCTTCGGGCTCTCACGTCGCGAGCGCCGCGGCGGCACCGTCGCGGAGCTGCTCGAGATGGTCGGTATCGCCGGTCTCGCAGGCAGGCTCCCGCACCAGCTCTCCGGGGGCGAGCAGCAGCGCGTAGCGCTCGCACGCGCACTCGCGCGACGACCCGACGCGCTGCTGCTCGACGAGCCCTTCTCCTCGCTCGATGCCACGCTGCGCAACCACGTACGCGAGGAGGTCCACGCGCTCTTGCGCGCGCAGGGGGTGACAACCGTGCTCGTCACGCACGACCAGGAGGAGGCCCTCTCGCTGGCCGACGTCGTAGCGGTGCTCCGCGACGGATCGATCGTTCAGCAGGGCGCACCCGCCGAGCTCTACGAGAGCCCCGCCGACGAGCGCCTCGCCAGCTTCCTCGGCGCGGTCAACGTGATCCCCGCCGACTTCGCCCCCGGCGCCGCCGTGACCCCGCTCGGCACGCTCGCGCTGCGCGCCGAGCGCGCTCCGCCCGCGCACGCGGCCGGAGCCGTGGTCGTGCGACCCGAGCAGCTCGAGGTCCGCCCCCGCGAGGGCGGCGATCAGCCCGGTCTCCACGGACGCGTCGAGCAGTGCCGCTACTACGGTCACGACGCCCTCCTCGAGATCCGGCCCGAGACGCCCGGCGCGACGGAGCTTCTCCTCGCCCGCGTGCTCGGCCAGCATGCGCTGCCCGCTGGCACCGAGGTGACCGTCGCCGCGCGCGGCCCCGTCACCGCGCTGGCCTGAGCGCCCGCATCCACACCGGCGTGAGCGCGCGGGACGACTCGCGCGCCGCTGCGGGGCGCTAATCTGCGGCTACAGGTGAAGCTCAGCGCACTCCGCAGCAGGCGGGCCGCGGCGGCCCTCGCGCTGGCCGCGTTGGTTGTGCTCGCCCGCCGGGGCGGCCTCGACGCCAAAGGGCTGCTCGTGCTCGCGCCGGCGCTGCTGATCGCCTGCAGCCTGCTCGCGCCGCGCTATCCAGGGCAGACGCTGCTGGTAGCGCTCGCGGCGCCCTCGCACGTGCACCGCAGCCGCACACGCCAGCGCTCGGCCCGCTTGCCGGTGGGCGCCTGCCAGATGCCGCGCGGGCCGCTGCTGATGGGCCGCTCGCTGGCCGTGCGCCCGCCGCCGGGCGCTTCAGCAGCGGCGTAGCCCTCTCCGCGCGTGGCGCGGGAGCGGCTCGCCGCAGGAGCCTTCCGATCCACGCGAACGAAGAGGGGCCGTATGAGTCGTCGTAGCGCCTCGCTTGCCGTCGTCCTCGCCTGTGTGGCGGCCCTCGCCGGCGCGCCCTCGGCGTGGGCGCACGCGCAGCTGCTTGGAACCTCGCCGCAGGCCGGCGCGACCGTGGCGCGCCAGCCGCAGGAGGTCATATTCGAGTTCAACCAGAACGTCGGCGGCACGCTCGGCGCCGTGCGCGTATACGACGCCCAGGGCGCGGAGGTCGACGACCTCGACGTCTCCCATCCCGACGGCAACGAGCACTGGCTGGGCGTGGGCCTGCGCCCGGGCCTGGCCGACGGCACCTACACGGCGACCTACCGCGTGATCTCCGCCGACACGCACATCGTCTACGGCGGCCTCGTCTTCAACATCGGCCACGCCGGCGCGGCGCCGCGCGTAACCGTCGCCGGCCTGATCGCCGCCAACCGCAGCGGCCACGTCACGACCGTCGCCTTCGGCGTCGTGCGCGCGCTGGACTACCTCTCGATCGCGCTGCTGATCGGAGGCCTCGGCTTCGCGCTGCTGGCCTGGCGCCGGGGCATCGCCGCAGTGGAGAGCGAGGATCCCGCGTGGGATGCCGCGGCACAGGCCTTCGCGGTCCGGCTCGGCAGGTTGCTCCTGTTTGCGATCGCGCTGGGCCTCGTCGTGAGCGTGCTCGGCATCCTCCTGCAGGGAGCCTCGGCCGCGGGCGTGTCGCTGTGGCGCTCGCTGAAAGCCGACGTGATCGAAAACACGCTCGAAAGCCGCTTCGGCAAGGTCTGGGGCCTGCGCGCAATCGACTGGCTCGTACTGGCCGCGCTGCTCGCCCTCGCGAGAATGCTCCCCCCCCGCGCGCGCCCCTTGCCGACGCGCCCGGCGGGCTCCGGAGCGGCCCTCGCCGCGCGGGCGGCGCGCCCGAGGCTGCTCGCGCTGGCGCTCGGGCTCTGCGCCGCCTGCCTCGCGTTCACGCCCGCGCTCGCCGGACACGCGAGCATCCAGAGCCCCACGGGGGTGTTCCTTCCCTCCGATGTGCTCCACGTGCTCGCCGCGAGCGCCTGGGTGGGCGGGATCGCCTGCCTGCTGCTGTGCCTGCCCGCCGCCACGGCGCGCCTACCGAGCAGCGAGCGCACGCGCCTGCTTCTCGCCGTGCTCGCGCGTTTCTCGCTAGTTGCGCTCACGGCCGTGGTCGTGATCGCGGTCACGGGCGTAGTACAGGCCTACATCGACGTGCGCAGCCTCGACGGCCTGCTGCACACGACCTACGGCGCGCTGATCCTGATCAAGACCGCGCTGCTGATCGCGTTGATCGGGCTCGGATGGCTCAACCGGGAGCGGGTCATCCCCGCGCTGCGGCGGCTCGCGCACGAGCGCGCCTCACCCGGCGCTCCCGGGGTGCTCGTGCGGCGCACGACGCGGAGCGAGCTCGCGCTGATGCTGGCCGTGTTCGGCGTCACGGCGGCGCTGATCAGCTACGCGCCGCCGATCGACGCCGCTTCGGGCCCCTTCTCGGCGAACACCACGCTCGGGCCGGCACTGCTCGAGATCACCGTCGAACCGGCGAAAGTTGGCCTCAACACCGTCCACCTCTACCTGATCGACGCCAAGAGCGGCTCGCAGTTCGCCGCCACGAAGGAACTGACCGCGACCGCCGCGCTGCCCTCCAAGGGCATCGGCCCGCTGCCACTGAAGGCCAACGTGGCGGGCCCGGGCCACTACGTGCTCAACTCCGCCGAGCTCAGCCCCGGCGGCACGTGGAACATCGAGATCACCGACCGCGTCTCCGAATTCGAACAGTTCAGCCGCACCGTGAAGGTGCCCATCCAATGAGCGCCGCCGGGCCGCCCACTAAGTCAGAAGCGTCGACGGCCTCTCACCGACCAGGAGGAAAGACCCGCATGCACGCCAAGAAGCTCCTAGCGCTGCTCGCCGCCGGCGCCCTGATCGCACCGGCAAGCGCCGACGCGCACATCAGCCTTCACCCCAACACGATTCCAGCCGGGGCGTTCGCCACGCTCGACGTGCGCGTGCCCGGCGAGCAGGAAGACGCATACGTCACCCGCGTCGACATGTTGTTTCCCGCAGGCTTCACCGGCGTCGACTACGAAAACGTGCCCGGATGGAACGCGCACATAATCGAAACGAGGCTGCCGACCCCGATCCAAATAGATGGTGAAACGATCAACACGGAGGTCTCGCAGATCGTATGGAGCTGGGCGGGACCGCTCGGACGGGTCAACAACGGCCAGTTCATCAACTTCCCGCTGTCGCTCGCGATCCCCGAAGACGCCGCCGGCAAGGCGCTCGAATTCAGGACCGTGCAGTCCTACAGCAACGGCGCCATCGTCCACTGGATCGACCCCTCGCTGAGCGCAGAACATCCCGCGCCGCGGATCAACGTCACCGCGAAGGGCGGGCTGATCGAGGAAGTCGCCGGCGCGGAGGCCGGTCCGGCGGCCGGCCAGAGCGCAGCTGTGCCCGCCGCGGCGAGCACGAGCACGAGCGGCGGCGCCAGCAAGGCCCTGGCGAGCACCGCGCTCGTCCTCGGCGCCCTCGGCCTGCTCGCGGGCCTCGTCGCGCTCGCCGGCGTGCGCGCAAGCCGGCGCGATGCAAGCCGCAGGAAGGGCTAGCGTCGAGCAGCCGACCGCCCGTCTGCAGCTGGCGCCCCTCGGCGAGCCAGCGCGCGGTCGACCTCGCGCCGAGCGCTCCCTCTAGCATCACCCAATCACCGACCGCTGGAACTGGGACTTCGAGGATGACCACGCGCCCCGCAAGCGGGCCCACCGGCCGTTGGCCGCGCTGAGACGCGCGCCGGCGGCCACGGCGGGCGTCCGCGCGTCGCAGATCCGACGCCGGCGGCTGGCCGCCGGCGTCGCGGCCCTCGTGCTCGTCGCGCTGCTGATAGGCCTGCTCGCGAGCTCGGGCGGGAGCACGCCGGCGAGCTCGACGGCGCACGCGGCCGCCAAGCGCACCGCGCCCGCTCGCAGCGCCCCGCCCAGCGACACCGAACAGGACCAGCGCGCCGCGGTCGCCTCGGTGCTCGGCTATACGCCGTTCGTCAAACAGGGCAGCGGCCGCGCGCGCGACGTGGCGCTCACGTTCGACGACGGCCCTGGCCCCTACACGCCCGAACTGCTGAGCGTGCTCGAGCGCGAGGACGTCCGCGCGACGTTCTTCGCGATCGGGCGCATGGAGCGCTACTTCAGCGCGTCCACCGTGCGCGAGATCCGCGACGGCGACGTCGTCGGCGACCACACCGAGACACACCCGATGCTGGCGCTGATGTCCGCGCATGCCCAGCACGAAGAACTGCTCGAACCGATCATCCGCTTCGAAGCGCTGGGAGGGCCGCGGGCAATCCTCTTCCGTCCGCCCTATGGCTCCTTCAACGCGACCACGTTCCACGAGCTCAAGGCGCTGCACCTGCTGATGGTGCTGTGGTCGGTCGACACGAAGGACTACACGCTGCCCGGCGTACACGCGATCGTGCAAAGCGCGCTCGCCGGAGCGCACCCGGGCGCGATCATCCTCATGCACGACGGCGGCGGCGACCGCAGCGAGACGATCGCCGCGCTGCCCGCGATCATCCGCGGCCTGCACGCGCGCCACCTGCACATCGTCACGATCCCGCAGATGATGCTCGCCGAACCGCCGCCCGCGGGCCAGCCGATCCCGACGAGCCTCGCCGGGGACTGAGCGAGATGATGGACCCGCAGGCTCGACGCGCCCGGCGTGAGGAGCGACGGCGCGCGATTCGCCGCCGGCGCCTGGGGGTGCTCGCGCTGCTGCTCGTCGCGCTCGCAGCGATCGTTGCCGTCGTCCTGGCCGCCGGCAGCGGTAGCTCGAGCCCGACCGCCAAGGACGCCGCCAGCGCTGCGCGGGCCCGCCCGAGCGCGCACGGCACGAGCGGCGCCGCCAAGCTCGCTCCCGGCGTCGCGTCGCTCGCGACGCCGGCCGGCCGCGGGAGCCCCGGCCACGAGGCCGTGCCGATCCTCATGTACCACGTCATCGCGCCGCCGCCCGCCGGCGCCCCGTTCCCCGGCCTGTACGTGCCGCCGGAAGAGTTCGCCGCCCAGATGCAGGCGCTCAAGGCGGCCGGCTGGCACGCGGTCACGCTCGACCAGCTGCAGGCCAACTGGACCCGCGGCGCCCCGCTCGGTCCCGGCAAACCGATCGTGCTGAGCTTCGACAACGGCTACAACTCGCAGTACACGCAGGCCCTCCCTGTCCTCCGGCGCATCGGCTGGGTCGGCGTGGAGAACATCCAGCTCACGGGACTGCCGCCCTCCCAGGGCGGCCTCGGCGAAGACCAGGTGCGCGGGTTGCTCGCAGCCGGCTGGGAGCTCGACACCCAGGGCTTCAGCCACGCGGACCTCGTCACGCTCGACGCGCAAGCCCTCCATTACCAGGTCGCCGACGCCCGCAGCGTCATCCAGCAGCGCTACCACGTCCCCGTGAACTGGTTCTGCTACCCCTCGGGCCACTACAACGCCCCGGTCATCGCCGCCGTGCGCGCCGCCGGCTATGCGGGCTCGACGACCGTCGTGCCCGGCTGGGCGCACCCCGAAGACGACCCCTACCGCCTGCACCGCCTGCGCGTGCTCGGCGGCACCGAACCGCAGGAGCTGCTGTCGCTGATCGAGGGCATCCGCGACGATCCGCCCGCACCGGCCTCCTACACGGGCGCCTGAGCTCCGCGAGGCGGAGCCCTAGGGGGCGGCCGTGGTGGCGGTGCCCGCCGGCGTGCCCGCTGCGCCCGCGGCCTTGCTGGTGGTCGTGGGGGTCGGCGTGGTCACCGTCGTCGTCTTCGCCGGCGCGGTCACGGTCGTCGCCGGTGCGATGACCGTCGTCTTCTGCGTGACCGTCGGAGTCGTCGTCGGAGCGATCGTCGTTGTGTGTCCGATGCTGACCGTCTGGTTCGTGACCGTCGCCGTGTTGCTGGCGCTGTTGTTCGTGACCAGCACGATCACCACGACGATGATCGCGATCACCAGCGCGACGACCGCGATCGTCCAGCCTTTGCTGCCTCCGTCCTCAGCGCGCCGCGGTTCGCCGCCCTGCGAGGGATCGCCGGCGCCCTGGCCGGCGGAGGTACCGCCCGTCTGCCCCGGATGGCCTCCGCTCTCACCGGGCGAGGGTGTATCCCCGGGCTGCTGCTGTCTGCCTTCGGAGGGGTCGTAGCCGTTGCTCATGGTCGGCTCCTTTCGTTGGCGAGCTGCTCGCGCGCCAGCAAGCGATTCTCGCACCCACGCGCGTTGCACCTCAGCAGTGCATGCGCTGGCGCCAAATTGGCGCTCCGCTGCTAGGCATGCCAAGCGTACAGATCAAGGACGTGCCGCCTGACGTCCACTCGGTGCTGCGCCAACGCGCGGCGGCCGCTGGCCGGTCCCTGCAGGAATACCTACTCGGCCGGCTAATCGCAGACGCCCGCCGCCCCACACTGGAGGAGCTGCTGACGCGGGCCGAAGGACGCGCGGGCGGATCCACGCGGCTGGCCGATGCAGCGCAGTTCGTTCGCGTCGACCGCGACGGCGCATGAGCGTCGGCGACGCTCCGCACATCTCGAGATCGGTCACTAGCGATCCCGACTTGCCAAGCTGCTGCAGCGGTCGCACCGAGCACGACCGCCAGAGCCGGAGACGCGGTGTTCGGGCTTGATCTCCTTGCCGTAGTCGCACAGCGAGTTGTCGTGGTACACGTCCCGGTGGGTCGGCGGATACTCGGGACTGTCCGTGTGGAACGGCGTTTCGTGGGACCGTTCGCCGTCTGACCGGCCCACCGCCCCGCCGGCGCTGTCGACCACCTTGCGGATGAAGTCGTACTGCGTGTGGACCAGCCGGTCGGCCATCTCCAGAGCGGAGTCGATGATCTCCTGCCGCCTGGACGGGCCCTCGCCGTGCGGCAACGCCGGGAACCGGTCGTCGACGGCGTCGACGAACTTGCGCACCGCCTCGATAGCAGCCCGCTGGCCATCCTCGAGGGACCGGGCTACTTCCTCGGACAGCTCGGCGGTCCTGTCGACCGCGGTCGTGGATCTGCTCGCGGCGGGAGGCCTGCGGGTCGCCGTCGCTTTTGCCGGCCTCTTGCGCTGAGTCTTGGTCTCGGCCATCTCAATCCCTTCAGGTTGGGGTTCCACCCTCCTCGGAGACGCTACGCCGAGCCACGCTGCCTGACAGGCGCACAAGGCCGCAGGTCGGCTGCACAGAACCCGCATGGCGCCGCGCGGCGTCTAACGCGGAATCCGCAGCTCCGGGAAACCGACGGGCGAAAGAGCGTCGAGCGGCCCCTCCGAGGCGACGGAACGTCACGCCGCCTGACGAGAAAAACCCCTCGTTTGCGGGGCTCTCGTGAAGCGGCGAACGGGTCTCGAACCCGCGACCTCAAGCTTGGGAAGCTTGCGCTCTACCAACTGAGCTATCGCCGCAGCGCCACGATTCTAGGACGTTCGCTGAGATCGCCTACTCCTCCAGCCCCACGGCCCTGAGCGCTTCGACGGGATCGTTGAACCAGCGAAAGCGAACCGCCCTGCCGTCGCGAACGGTCCACACGTAGCCCTGCCGCCACTGAGCCTCGATACCGCTGGCAGACGTGCCGTGCGCGATGCCGATCACCGCGACATCCTCGCCCGCGTCGATGAACCGTTCAGCCTCGACGTGAAAGTCCGGATAGACCTCGCGTATCTTGCTCAGCGAGCTCCGGCTGCGGCGAGTGCCGGACTCCACCGCATAGGGCGGGTTCACGTACTCGAGCTCTGGGTCGATCAGGTGGCGAGCCGACTCGTTCCTGCTCCACAGCTCATAGATGCTCCGAACCAGCTCCACGTTCTCCTGCGACATCCCTACCCCTCGACTCGCTTTCCGCGCTCGTTGGGCATCCCGCGTGCAGTATCCCCCAGACGCCCGACCTACCCGCTCGCGCGACCACGCGGCGCAAAGCCTGCTCGCACCAGCACCCACCGACTCCCATCCCGTGAGCTAGGCTGGGCGGCCCCAGCGGAGAGGAGGCGCAGTGCTGAAGAAAATCGTGGAGCTGCTGCTCTGCATCCTGCACCCCGTCGCAGTGGTGCTGATCTGGATCAACCTCATTTTCCGGCGCGACGACTGGGCCTTCACGAGGATGGCATGGGGCGTCGCCGTGATCATCCCGCTCGTGCCTTTCGTGTACGTCCTGACCGGGAACGACTTCATCTAGATGGCTCAGAGCGACCGGCAGATCAACGAGAAGGACCGATGCTCGACCTGCGGCGGTACGGGCTGGAAGCCATGGGAGGGCAAATGGGTCGTCTGCCGCGAGTGCATCGGCACAGGCCGCCGCGACCACAAAGGCCGCAAGCGCCAGAAGCCGGACGAGGCGCCGGCCCCCTAGTCGGACCCCGCCCTCTACCCTAGGAGGGCTGTGAAGCGCCGAGTGCTGCCGATCCTCGTCTCGCTCGCGGGCGCCTGCCTGGTGGGGCTGCTGATCTACGGCGTCTCGGCGCAGTCGGCCAACCGAAGCCTCGACGAACTCGTCCACCGCGGCGAGCGCCCCCTCGCTCCCGACGCCTCGCGCACCCTGCCGATGCTCGACCCGAGCGCCACGAGCTCGCTGGCGGCGCTGCGCGGCAAGGTCGTGCTGCTGAACTTCTGGGCCTCGTGGTGCGAACCGTGCCAGGTCGAGGCGCCTCTACTCGAGCGCGCTCAGCCACAGCTCGCAAGCCACGACGCGACGGTGCTCGGCGTGACCTACCTAGACGCCTCGCCGGACTCGCAGAGCTTCGTGCGACAGTTCCACATCACCTACCCCAACCTGCGCGACAACACGGGCGACTTCGCGCACTCCTTCGGCACCGACCAGCTTCCGGAGAGCTTCCTCATCGACCGCCAGGGGCGCGTCGTGTTGATCTCGCGCGGCGAGATCGGCCAATCGTTCATCGACAGCGCGCTGGCGCTCGCGCAGAGCTCGTGAGCACGCGCCCCGGCACGCGGACCCCGCGCCCGCTCACCGCGGCGGCGGCGGCCCTCCCGGCGCCCGCACTGGCGGCGCTCGTGACGGCCCTGCTTGCTTGTGCCCTTCAGGGTGCGTTCGCGCCGGTCGCTCTCGCCACCGGGCCTGCGCCGCGCACCTCGCTGCCCGTAATCGAGCGCCAGGTGATGTGCGTGACCTGCAAGATCCCGCTGAACGTCGCGCAGTCCCCCCAGGCCGACCGCGAGCGCGCGTTCATCCAGTCGCTGATCGATCGCAGCGAGGGTGAAGCGGAAATCAAGGACGCGCTCGTGGGGCAGTATGGCCCGACGGTGCTCGGGCTCCCGCGCGCGCGGGGATTCGACCTGACCGTGTATGTGGTGCCGGCGGCCGTGGTCGCGGGGCTGCTCGCGCTGCTGATCGTGCTACTTCCGCGCTGGCGCCGGCAGGCGCGCGCGCAGACTGCGGCCGCCGAGCCGCAGCGGACGCTCTCCGCCGGCGACGCGGCGCGCTTGGAGTCCGACCTCGCGCGCTTTGACTGACCGGCTCGCGCTTGCGAAGGCACGCAGACGGCGCGGCGCGGTGCCTGCGTGTCCTTCCGAACCCATGGCTACATCTCGCTCGGCGCGCTCACGCCGAGCAGGCCGAGGCAGGTCGCGATCGTGCGCGCCGTCGCGACGCAGAGCGCGAGCCGGAAGGACTCGACCTCGCGCGGCTGTGCGCCGATCACGCGGCAGTCGCGGTAGAACGCGGTGAAGTCCTGGGCGAGCTCGAGCGCGTAGGCAGCGATGCGGTGCGGGGCGCGCCGCTCCGCGGCCTCGGCGAGCTCGCCGGGGAATGCGAGCAGCCGCTCGATCAGGGCGCGCTCGCTGGCGTGAAGCGGCTCTGAGGCAGGCGCATCGATGCTCTGAGCCGCCTCGGCGAGCCGCTCGGCCCCGGCCCGAGCGAGCATCGAGGCGATGCGCGCGTGCGCGTACTGGACGTAGTAGACGTCGTTCTCCTTGGACTGCTCGCGCGCGAGGTCGAGGTCGAGGTCGACGGTCGTGTCGTGCGATCGCGCGAGCAGGTACCAGCGCGCAGCGTCCACGCCGATCTCCTCGATCAGGTCATCGAGCGTGACGAACTCGCCGGCGCGCTTGGACATCTGCGCGCGCTCCCCTGAGCGCATCAGGTGCACGAGCTGCATGATCAGCAGCTCGAGCTCGTCGGGGTCGCCGCCGAGCGCGGCGTAGGCGGCCTTCATCCGCGGGACGTAGCCGTGGTGGTCGGCTCCCCACACGTCGATCTGGCGGGCGAAGCCGCGCTCGCGCTTGTCCTCGGCGTAGGCGATGTCGGAGGCGAAGTAGGTGTGCTCGCCGTTGGAGCGCACGAGCACGCGGTCCTTGTCGTCGCCGAAGTCGCTCGTGCGCAGCCACAGCGCGCCCTCGCTCGAGTACGTGTGGCCACGCTCGGCGAGCATCGCGAGGGCGTGCGCGACGGGGCTCGGGTCGCCCTCGTGCAGCGTGCTCTCATACGTCCAGCGGTCGAATTCGGCCACGCCGAAGGCCTGCAGCGAGTCGCGCATCTGCGCCAGCAGCGCCTCGACGGCAGCGTGGCCGACGGCGGCTGCGGGGTCCTCAGCGCCCTCGGTCGCGAGTGCGACGAGGCGCTCGACATAGGCGCCGCGGTAGCCGTCCTCGGGGACGGTCTCGCCGCGCGCGAGCGCGACGATCGACTCGCCGAGCTTGCGCACCTGCGAGCCGGCGTCGTTGACGTAGAACTCGCGTGCGACGTCGTGGCCGTGGAACGCGAGCATCCGTGCGAGCGCGTCGCCGTAGGCGGCGTTGCGAGCGTGGCCGACGTGCATCGGCCCGGTGGGGTTGGCGGAGACGAACTCGACGAGCATGCGCTGCGGCTGCGGCGCCGCTGCGGCGCCGTAGCGCTCGCCCGCCGCGAGCATCTGGGCGAGCGCGCCGCGCAGCCAGGAGTCGGCGAGGAACAGGTTCAGGAAGCCCGGGCCCGCGACCTCGAAGCGCTCGAGGTCGGCGCCGAGGCGCCCGCCGAGCGCCTCGCCCAGCCGCTCGGCGACCGCGCGCGGCGGTTCGCCGAGCGCCGGCGCGAGCACGAGCGCGGCGTTCGTGGAGTAGTCGCCGAAGTGCGCCTGGCGCGGTCGCTCGAGCGTAACCGCCGCGGCGCCGCCCCTGCGGGCGCTGGCGCGCGGGCGCCCGTCCTTCGCCGCGGGAGGCTCCGCGCCCGCAGGAGGCTCCGCGGCGCCAGGATGCTCCTCGGCACGCTCGCAGCCGAGCTCGGCGGCGGCCGCTAGTACGGTCGCGCGCAGGTCCTGCAGCGGCGTGAGCGGGGCGTTTGGGCGCCGCGGGGTGCTCGCGGCGTCGTCGGTTGAGGGATCGCTCATCGGGTCCGTGGTCGGCGATTGCGATACTAGCTGTGTGAACGAGCAAGACTCAGGCCCAGAGCGCCACATAAACATCCACCTGTCGCCCGAGATCATGGGGGGCGTCTATGCGAACTTCGCCAACGTGAGCCACTCTGACTACGAGTTCACGGTCACCTTCGCCCGGGTCGACCACGAGGTCGAGTCCGAGGAGGTGCCCGGCGTGGTCGTCTCGCGCGTGAACCTCTCGCCGCGCTTCATGCGCGAGTTGATCGACGCGATGGAGGACAACTACTCCAAGTGGCGTACTCGCGAGGGGATCAAGAACCTGCCCGAGTACGGCGGCGAGGACCCGGCGAGCAGCTAGCGACGGTGGCGCGCCTGGCGTGGCGCGTGGTCTGACGGCGGCCCTAGAGCCGCCCCGGACCAAGCAACGTGCGACGCGAGGCGGTGTTCATACCCTTCAACGATGAAGGTCGCGGTCATCTCCGACATCCACAGCAACCGCCACGCGTTCGAGGCGACGCTCGAGGCCGTCGCGGCGACCGATGCGGCCGAGCTCTGGTGTCTCGGCGACCTGGTCGGCTACGGAGCCGAGCCCGACGCCTGCGTGGAGCTCGCGCGCGAGCACGCGGCGGTGTGCCTCGCGGGCAACCACGACATGGCCGTCACGGGCGAGATCCCGCTCGATGACTTCTCGCGCGGGGCGAGCCTCGCAGCGCAGTGGACGCGCGAGGTGATCGCGCCCGAGAACCTCGAGTTCCTGACGACCCTTAAGCCGCAGGGCGAGGAGGACGCGATCGGCCTCTATCACGCGAGCCCGCGCGACCCGGTGTGGGAGTACGTGCTCTCGGCGCTGCTGGCAGAGCTGTGCTTCGACGCCCAGCGCCACCGCATCTGCCTGATCGGTCACTCGCACGTGGCGCTCTCGTTCGTGCGCCGGGAGGGCGAGGCGACGACCGGCGAGCCGCGTCGCGATGGCGCACGCCTGGATCTCGCCGAAGGCGAATGGCTGCTGAACCCGGGCAGCGTGGGCCAGCCGCGCGACGGCGACCCGCGCGCTTCGTGGCTGCTGCTCGACCTCGACGCGATGGACGTCTCCTTTCACCGCTCGGACTACGACATCTCCGGCGCGGCGGCGGCGATCCGCGCGGCGCGCCTGCCCGACTCGCTCGCGGAGCGCCTGGAGTACGGTCAGTGAGCATGAGCGATCGGGGCATCCGGGACTCGCGGCGCCCTCCCGCCGGGAGGACAAGCCCGCGTTGGCGCGGCGCCACGGCGCTGCGCCTGCTCGTGGCCGGCGCGCTCGGTCTCGCCGCGGCGCTGCTGGTCTCCTGCGGAAGCAGCGGCAAGGGCCTGATCCCGACGGCCAACGCGGGCCCGCTGCAGGCCGATTTCGAAGCGGTAAGCCAGGCGGCGCAGAGCGCAAACGGCAACTGCTCGCAGACCGAAACGGCAATCGCCAAGACCGAACAGGACTTCGACGCGCTGCCCTCGAGCGTCGACGCGGGCCTGCGCAGCACGTTGAGCCAGGGGATCTCCAACCTGCGCACGCGTGCGCTGGCCCTGTGCGCGCAACCGCTGACGCCGACGACGACGGGCACGACGGCGAAGACGACAACCGCGACCACGCCGACGACGACGACCACCCCGACTACTACGCCGACGACGACGACCCCGACGACGACC
>Ga0209040_10000223_pt1 | contig 40657 bp, 28 predicted proteins | sample BogFormECP12_OM3_FD_188240 | JGI IMG/M metagenome (GOLD analysis project Ga0209040, IMG submission 188240) | Bog forest soil microbial communities from Calvert Island, British Columbia, Canada - ECP12_OM3 (SPAdes) (version 2) | ecosystem: Environmental > Aquatic > Freshwater > Wetlands > Bog ... | reverse complement strand
GACTTCGCGCGCAAAGTGGTCGGCGTGGGCAGCGTCGGCACACGCGCCTGGATAGCGCTGCTGTTCGGCCGCGACGAAGAGGATGCGCTGTTCCTGCAGATGAAGGAGGCGGAGGCGTCGGTGCTCGAGGAGTACGTCGGCAAGAGCGAGTTCTCGAACCATGGCGAGCGCGTGGTCACCGGCCAGCGCCTGATGCAGGCGACGAGCGACATCTTCCTCGGATGGGTGCACGTCGATGCGGGCCTGGACGGGGTCTCGCGCGACTTCTACGGGCGCCAGCTCAAGGATTGGAAGGGCTCGGCGGAAGTCGAAGAAATGGTTCCCGACGGGATGGCCGCCTACGGTCGGCTCTGCGGGTGGACGCTCGCGCGCGCACACGCGTGCAGCGGCGACCGCATTGCGATCGCCGCCTATCTCGGCTCCGGCAGCGCCTTCGACCGCGCGATCGTGGAGTTCTCGAACACGTACGCCGAGCAGAACCGGCGCGACTACGACCGCCTCGCCGGTGCTGTGAAGTCGGGCCGGATCGTCGCGCAGACGGGACTCTGACCGCCGCCGGCGGCCCGTCGCGGACGCCGACGGGTCATGGGCGCCGCAGCGGCGCTATACCCGCAGCGGCGCTATACCGATACGGCGATCAGGATCATCGCCACTATCGAGAGCGCGATCGCGCCGGCCGTGAGCCAGCCGACGAGCTCCGAGCTGAGCCCCTCGAAGCTCCCTCGGCGGAGCGCCGAGGCGGCGCGCCGCTGGCGGGAGGCGCCCACGAGCAGGATCGCGACCGACAGCACGCCGTACCCGATGCCGAGCACCCGGAAGGGCCAGCGCGCACCGTTCGTGAGCCCGGGCAGGAACCGTCCCACCGCGAGCGCGACCGCGCCGACGCCGATCCCGCTGCGCCACCACGCAAGCCAGGTCCGCTCGGCGGCGAGCCATGTTCGCCGCGAGGCGTCGGCGAGGCCGGGTTCGGTATCTGGCACCGTGCCATCAGCCTAACCTCTCCCCCAGACCCCAGGAGCGAACGACAGGCGCCGCGGCCGTGCGGCGTCTTCTCCCAGGCGTCAGCGGCGCCTGTGAGGCCTTCGCCGCCGGATGTTCTACTGCGCGTCGAGCTCGGTAGGAGGGGCAGCCCGCGTCCACGATCGTGACGCGCCCGTCTTCCTCGAGCAGGTACCAGTTGACCAGCGGCGTGCCCGCGCGGTGGATCACCGTGGAACCCTACGCGATCGCGGCCGCGATCCGGCGGCGGCGTGGAGTGCGCACGTCGGCCACGGTTCGGACGCCGATCGGCCGCTGGCCCGGCGCTAGGATCTTCGTGTGGGGGCAGTCGCAGCCAACGGGCACGCGGCCGGAGCGCGAAGATCGCTCTCGATAGCCGTCGTCGGCGCCGGCTTTGCCGGCGTGGGCGCGGCGGCGATGCTGCGACGAGCGGGCTACGAGGAGGTGACCGTGTTCGAGAGCGGCGAGCGCGTCGGCGGCGTGTGGCAGGACAACACCTACCCGGGCGCTGCCTGCGACGTTCCCTCCCATCTGTATGAGTTCTCCTTCCAGCCGAATCCAGGCTGGTCGCGCCGCTATGCGCCACAGGCCGAGATCCAGGCCTACCTCGAGGACGTGGCGCAGCGACACCGCATATCGGGACGGATCCGTACGGGCACACAGGTGAACGCGGCAAGCTGGGATGACGCGCGCCGGCGTTGGACGCTTCAGACGAGCGCCGGGGAGCACGAGGCAGACGTGCTGGTGACCGCCTGCGGCCAGCTGTCGGTGCCGAAGGTGCCTGCGATAGCGGGCGCGGAGAGCTTCGCCGGCCCGAGCTTCCACACCGCGCGCTGGCGCCACGACGTGCCGCTCGCGGGCAAGCGCGTGGCGATCGTCGGCACGGGTTGCAGCGCGATCCAGGTCGCGCCGGCGATCCAGCCCGAGGTCGCCCAGCTCGACATCTACCAGCGCTCGCCCGGCTGGACGTTCCCGAAGATGGACTACGCCTACAGCGAGCGAGCGCTGCGCGCGTTCGAGCGCTTCCCGATGCTCGCGCGGGCCGACCGCGCGGCCGTGTTCGCGTTCATGGAGCTGGCAACGGCGGCGATGACGAGCCGGCGCTGGCTGCTCGGCCCGTTTCGCGCGATCGCCCGCTGGCAGATCGGCCGGGCGATCGAGGATCCCGAGCTGCGTCGCAAGGTGACGCCTGGCGACGAGCTCGGCTGCAAGCGCTTGATGCTGACCGACGAGTGGTACCCGACGCTGACGCGAGCGAACGTCGAGCTGATCGACGATCCGATCGCGCAGATCACGCCGACGGGGCTCCGCACCGCCGACGGGCATGAGCGGGCCGCCGACGTGCTCGTGCTCGCGACCGGGTTCGCGACGCACGGCTTCGTCGCGCCGATGGAGATCACGGGGCGCGACGGGCGGCGACTGAGCGACGCCTGGAGCCCAACGCCGCGCGCATACCTCGGAATCAGCGTGCCGAGCTTCCCCAACATGTTCCTCCTCTACGGGCCCAACACGGGCGGCGGCGCGGGCTCGGCCATCTACGCGATCGAGGCCGGTGTCGCACACGTGATCGCCGCGCTGGATATGCTCGCCGCGACCGGCAGCGAGAGCATCGAGGTGCGCGGCGCTCTCGCCGAGCAGTTCGACCGCGAGCTGCGGGGCGCGTTGCGCGAGACCGTATGGCACACGGGCTGCACGAGCTGGTACGTCGACGAGGACGGCGACGACCCGAGCCAGTGGCCGTGGCAGCTGAGCGCCTACCGCCGACGCACCGCCCGCATCGGCCCCGGCGTATACGAGCTCAGCGGCTCCGAGCGCGATCGGCGCACGCGGACGGCGGCATAGGGCTCGGCCCCGAGCCCGGTCCCCACACCGCCTCGGGGCCGAGACCCCCTGCTCTCGCCGGCGGCCCGAGCGCCGCCGGCGAAGCTCGAGCGCGCTTTCAGCGCACGGTCACGGTCAGGACGCCCGAGGCCAGGCCGGTGCGCCCGCTGTCACCGGCCCACTGGACGACGAACACGGACGATGCGCCCACGTGCCAGGTCGTCGTGAAGCTGCCGCCGTTGGCGCCCGCGATCACCTGCTGGTGCTGCCACGCACCGCCTGAGAGGTTGCGCCGCGAGACCACTAGCTGCTCCCCTCCGAGCGCTCCCGTGAGCGTGCCGTTTACGACGACCATGCCGTGGGCCCTGCGCAGCGCGCCCCTGCTGAGCCGGCGCTCGGGCGCGCTCAGCACGAGGCTCTCGTGGGGGCCGGCGAGATCCCCGCCCGTGCTCGTCGAGAACAGCAGGCGCTGGAGCGGCCCGCCGCCCGGCGCGACGCCGTCGATCAGCATCGCGGCATCCTGCGAGCTGGATGCGACGATCGCGTCTTCGCCGATGGAGCCGAGCGTGACCGTCTGCGGGTGCCACGTGCGGCCGCCGTCGGTGGTGCGCAGGACGTACGCGTTGCCGTCGCCGCCCCCGAACGACCGTAGCGTCATGAAGCCGTGGCCGGGATCCGAGAACGCGAGCTGGACCCCGTCGCTGCTGCCCGTCGAGAGGACCTCCTGCCAGCTTGCGCCCGAGTTGCCCGTCAGCCACGTGCGCCCCGAGCTGTCCAGCAGCATCCCCCGCACGGGACTGGTGAACGCAACGCTGCGGATCCGCTCCGAGGTCCGGCCCCGGCGATTGGTCAGCGGCAGGCGCACGGCGCTCCAGCTCGCGCCGGCGTTGGACGAGCGAATCAGCGTCGCCGTGCCCGGTGCAAAGGCGAACACGGTCGAGCCCGCGAGGTCGTAGTCGGAGACGTGTGCGTTCGCGACGGCCCTGCCCGAGACCGGCTCGAACCGTCCGCCGGACACGGCACGGTGAACGCCAACCGGGCCGATCAGCAGCACCGCGTCGCCGACCGCGACGACCGCCTTCGCGGACTGGGTCGTGCCCGGGTTGAGCGTCTGCCAGCTGCCTCCCCCGTTGCCCGTCTGCTGCAGACCACCCGCGCTGTCGAGCGCGTAGCCGAGCTGCGGCGTGGCGAACGCGACATCGACGAGAGCGGCCGAGGTCTGCGTCGCGATCACGTTCCAGCTCTGACCGGAGTTGGACGAGATCGCGATGTCACCTTTGGCGCCCGGCGCGAGCAGCAGCCCGCCGGGCCCGGCGCGCAGCCTGCTGTATTCCCCGCCGATGTCGGCGCTTAGCGTCGCGAACGTATGGCCGCCGTCGTTAGAGATGACGGTCGCCCCGCCCGCGCCGACCGCGACGATCTGAGTAGGGCTGGCGTAGGCGGCGCCATATGTGAGCGAGCTCGAGGTCGTTTTCACGGTGTCGGTCGCGCCACCGTCGGTGGTGATCACGAGCTCGTTGCCGGTGCTGATTGTGAGTACGCAGTGAGAAAGGTCCGCACAGTCGATCGAGTTGAACGAGTTACCCCCACCGATCGGGCGCGAGGCCCACGTCATCCCGCCATCCGTTGTGCGAAGCAGCGTGTTCGGGCCGATCGCGTAGGCGTCGCGAGCATCGATGAAGTGAAGCGATGTGACCTGCGAGCCGCCCGGCAGCGGCACCTGCGTCCAGGAGACCCCTCCGTCCGGGGTCCTGTAGGCGCTGCTCGTGCCGTTCGGGTTGTTGACGATCGCAATGCCGTTGTTCGGATCGATGAAGTGAATCGCGACCCCCGCTGCGACGCCTCCGCCGCTGGAGACCGGGGTGGTGGGGATTCCTGTCCGGCGGGCGAACGTCTGGCCGCCGTCGCTCGTGGCCTCGACCGAGCCGTTGCTCAACAGCAGAAAGCCCACCTGTGGCGAGAGGAAGCTGAACGCGGCCACCGGTTCAGGACAGCCGGATTCGGCGACGTTGAAGATACGAGTAAACGTCTGACCGCCGTCGTTGGAGATGCGTGTGATGCAGCCCCCGCCACCGCCGACGATGACGGTGCTCGGCGAGGGCTCCTGCAGACGTTCGATTTCCCCGCTCGTGCCAGTCGTGAGGCCGCTCCACGAGGCGCCCGCGTTACCCGTCGCGAGTACCGTGCCGCCGCTGCCGACCGCGTAACCGACCCCGCCCGCGAACGCGATCGCATGCAGGGTTCTGCCCTGGGGCGTTGGGTTTCCCCACGTCCATCCAGACTTACTCACGTTTACCGCGGCCCTGCCGATCCCGCCGAGCGCGACGACGGCGATGAGTACCGTAATCGCGATCCCGCCAGCACGACTTCTCCGATGTCTGCGCATGGTGCCCCCCGTGATCGATTGGTCGCACGATGAAACACCTCGCTGCGGTGACAAGTTGCGGGATTGCGAGAACGCTTCTGCGTGCGCCCGTCGCTGGATCGGGAGTAAGCGCCCCGCGAGGATGCCCCAGTGTTCGGGGTTGTAGTTTCCCCGCTGCGCGCGAGGCCCTCAGTCTAGCGGCGTGGTGTATGCGCCGCTGAGACCGCCGTCGATCAGGAACGTCGAGGCAGTCACGTAGCTCGAGTCGTCGCTTGCCAGGAACAGCGCGCCCTGGGCGATCTCCCCGGGGCGCGCGAAACGACCCATCGGAACGTGCACAAGGCGTCGCGCCGCACGCTCGGGGTCCTTCGCGAAGAGCTCCTGCAACAGCGGCGTATCGACCGGTCCGGGGCAGAGCGCGTTCACCCGCACGCCGCGTCGCGCGAGCTCGACCCCGAGCTCGCGCGAGAGCGCGAGCACCCCGCCCTTGGAGGCGGTGTAGGAGATCTGCGAGGTCGCCGCGCCCATGACCGCGACGAACGAGGCGGTGTTGATCACCGAGCCGCGGAGCGGCCCGACGTTCTCGATCAGGTGCGGGATCCCGTGCTTGCAGCAGAGGAAGACGCTGCGCAGGTTGACCTGCTGGACTCGCTCCCACGCCTCCAGCGTGGTCTCGAGCACCGAGCCGTCGTCGCTGGGGGAGATGCCGGCGTTGTTGAAGAGGACGTCGATGCGACCCCACTGCTCGACAACGCGCGCGAACATCGCGCGCACCTGCTCCTCGTCGGTGACGTCGACCTCCAGCGACAGGTCCCCCGGCGCGTCGGGGAGCAGGTCGACGCCAGCCACGGTCGCGCCCTCGCGCTGGAACAGCTCAACCGTCGCCGCTCCGATGCCGCCGCTCGCGCCAGTGACGACGCACACCCGGCCAGCGAGCCTTCCGGTCGTCGCCATCAGACCTCCGTCGCGTAGTAGATCGTCTTGACCTCGGTGTAGGCCTCGAGCGCGTAGGGCCCGAGCTCGCGTCCGTAGCCGGACTGCTTGAAGCCGCCGAATGGAGTGGAGACCCGCACCGAGTTATTGGAGTTGATCGAGAGGACACCGGTCTCGATCGCGCGCGCCACCCGCAGCGCCCGGGCCCCGTCGCGGGTCCAGATCGAGCCGGAGAGGCCGTAGATCGTGTCGTTCGCCAGGCGCACCGCGTCCTGCTCGTCCTCGAACGGGAGCACGGCGACGATCGGGCCGAAGATCTCCTCGCGCGCGACGCGGTCGCCGGGCTGCACTGGGGCCATGACCGTCGGGGGAAACCAGTAGCCCCGGCCGGCGGGCGCGCTGCCGCGGAACGCCACCGGCGCGTCGCCGTTCATGAACGACTCGACCGTTTCACGTTGCGCGGCGGAGATCAACGGCCCCATCTCGGTGGCCTCGTCGAGCGGGTCGCCCACGCGCAGGGCCTTCACGTGCGGCTCGAGCAGCTCGAGGAACGTATCCATCGCGGAGCGCTGCACGAGGATGCGCGATCGCGCGCAGCAGTCCTGGCCGGCGTTGCCGAAGACAGCGGACGGCGCCGCAGCCGCGGCCGCCTCGAGGTCGGCGTCGGCGAAGATCACGTTCGCCGACTTGCCGCCGAGCTCGAGCGTGACGCGCTTGATCGTCTGTGCGGCAGCGGCGGCGATCGAGCGTCCGACCTCGGTCGAGCCTGTGAAGGCGATCTTGGCGACGTTGGGATGCTCGACGAGGTGGTGTCCGCAGGTGCGCCCCGGGCCGACGACGACGTTGACAACGCCATCGGGTATCCCGGCCTCGGTCGCGAGCTCGGCGAAGCGCAGGGCGGTCAGCGGCGTCAGCTCGGCGGGCTTGAGCACGACGGCGTTGCCGGCTGCGAGCGCCGGGGCGAGCTTCCAGCTCGCGATCGTGAGCGGGAAGTTCCACGGGGTGATCAGGCCGACGACGCCAACAGGCTCGCGCACCGTGAAGGCCTGACCGCCGGCGACCGGGATCGTTGTCCCGAGGTTTCGCTCGGGCGCGCCGGCGTAGTAGCGGAAGGTGTCGACCACCATCTGCATCTCGCCGCGCGCGTCGGCGATCGCCTTGCCGGCGTTGCGCGCCTCGAGCGTGGCGAGCTCCTCGTGATGCTCCTCGACCTTGTCGGCGATCGCGTGCAGCACTGACGCGCGCTCGCCGGGCGTCACGGCGCGCCACGCTGGCAGCGCCGCCTTCGCCTGCGCGACCGCCTGGTCGACCTCTCCCGGACTGGCGCGCGCGACCGTGGCGAGCACCGCCTCGGTGGCGGGCTCGAGCACTGACAGCGTCTCGCCCAGCGCTCAGCCCGCCGGTGCTCGGTCGGCCCGCAGGACCCCTGCGTGTTCCGCCAACCCGGTCCCTCTTACGGTGCCTCGGCGATCGCGGGAAGCGACACTTCGGTGTCGAGCTCGTCGATCGTCCGGACCGGCCCCTTGAACGTGTTTTTCGCGCTGAACAGGTACCAGACTGTGACCACGAACATCGTCCCGAACGTGATCAGCGGGGCGTAGTTCACGGAGTTCCAGCTGAACGAGCTTTCCCACGGCACGCCTTCGGGCGTGAGCGGCAGGCAGAACGCGATCACGCAGATCACCACCCACACCACCGCCACGAGGTTGACCCACTTGTAATGGGCCCTGAGGGTCCATTTCCCGGGCACGAAGTTCTCGCGCGCGCGCCAGCGCAGGTAGATCGGGATGGTGTAGGCGATGTACAGGCCGATCGTGGAAACCGAGGTGACCGCGAAGAAAGCGACCGGGTAGCCGAGGTGGTTCGGGAAGTAGGCCGGGATCGTGATGATGATCGCGAACGCCGTCACGAACAGCACGGCCCAGGTCGGCGTCTTGGTCGAGCTCAGCCTGCGCCAGAGGTTGTGACCGGGCACCGCACCGTCGCGCGAGAAGGCGAATGTCATCCGCGAGGCGCTCGTGATGCACGCCATGCCGCAGAAGAGCTGGCCGACTGTCGCGATCAGAACGACCGCCTTGTCGGCCGCGGGCGTGAGCGCCGTGGCAAAGATTTCAAGCGAAGGGAAGCCCGCTTTGTAGATCGCACTTTCGTGGGCGTGTTGGATCGCGAACGTTATCGCGAGGACCACGATCCAGCCGAAGATCGCGGAGTAGAAGACCGAGCGCCAGATCCCTTTTGGCGCCGAGTCTTCGGCCCCGTGCGTCTCCTCGGAGACATGCGCGGACGCGTCGTAGCCGGTGATCGTGTACATCGTGAGCAGGAACCCGATTGGCAGCACATACAGCCAGTATTTGATCCCCGTCACCGTTTCGCCCCCGAAGCCGGAGGTGTTCGCGCGGTGACCGAAGACGTAGGAGAAGCTCGCGTGGTGGCTCGGCACGAGGATCAGGATCACGACGATCGCGAGGACGCCGACGATGTTCCACCAGACCGAGACGTTGTAGAACATCGCCACGAGGTGGCTGGAGAAGATGTTGATCAGAGCCGCGACCGCGACGAGGATGACGAACATCCAGAAGTTCACATGCGCGGTGTAGTGAACGTCAGTGCTGGCTGCGGCCTTTTCGAAGTTCCAGATGAAGTGCACGCTGTACTGGCCGAGCAGGTTGATCAGGAAGCTTGCGCAGACGTAGATAACCGATGCGACCACGGCGACGAGACCGATCAGGTTGAACCAGCCCGTGAACCAGCCCCAGCCGGCCCCGCCGAGCCGGTAGGCCCAGTAGTAGATGCCGCCCGCTGTCGGGAACGCCGAGGCGAGCTCCGACATCGACACCGCCACAGCGAGGATCAGGATGCAGATCAGCGGCCAGGCGATCGAGATCGCAACAGGCCCGCCATGGGTGAGCGCCTGTCCGTAGCTCGTGAAGCATCCGGCGAGGATGCAAATGATCGCGAAGGAGATCGCGAAGTTGGAGAACCCGCTCCAGCCCCGGTTCAGCTCTTGCTTGTACCCGAGCTCGGCAAGACGCTGCTCGTCGGCGCCCAAAGTGTCGGTTGTGCTCATCCGCTCGCCCCCAGTTGGTGGAGAAAAGGTTTGGTCATCCGTCCTTCGCTAGTGACAATACGCTCGACCCCGGACGGATGTCAAGAGCAATCGACCAGAACCCCGCAGCCTCCGCGGAACAGATGGCCAAACAGCGGACTCAGCCGCCCGGCAGCAGGCCGGCGAGCACGTGCTCGGTGCCCTTGAGATGCTCGGTCATCTCCTGGGCCGCGCGATTGGAGTCTCCCTCGCGAACGGCCGCGAGCAGCCGCCGGTGCTGGGCGTTGGAGGACGAGAGGATCTCGGGCGGGTGGGCGATGTAGGAGATCAGGTCGGTCATCGCACCCTGCACCTCGGTCATCTCGCGCACGAGCCGCGCCGAGCGGGTGGCCTCGGCGAGGCCGACGTGCAAGCGGATGTCGGCCTGACGGTAGGCGGGAAAGTCCTCGAGCGCGTCCTCGAGCGCGAGCGCGACCTCATCGAGAGCGTCGAGATCGGCGGGCTGCGCGCGCTCGGCGGCGAGCACCGCCACCCCGAGCTCGACCGCCAGCCGGCGGTCGCAGGTTTCGTGCCAGCGGGCGAGGGTGTCCGGGCTCGGCGGGTGGGCCGGCGGCTGCGGATCGGAGACGAACGTGCCGCCGTGGCGCCCGCGGGTCGCGAACACGTGCCCGCTCTGGCTGAGCGCGGTCAGGGCCTGGCGAAGGGTCGAGCGCGCGATCCCGAGCCGCGCGCACAGCTCGCGCTCGGGTGGCAGCCGCGAGCCGGCGGGAAGCAGGCCGAGCTTGATCGCGGTTCCCAGCTGGTCGACGGTCTCCTCGAACGCCGTCTGCGAGCGCACGCGCGCAAACACCGCTTCGGGCGGCGTGAGCGTGCCGGCGGGCACGCGCCCCTCAGCCGGGCTGGCCATCAAGCTCCAACGCGATCTCCCCTCTCCTCACAGCCGCTCGAACCCCCGTACGCGCTCCCAATCGGTGACCGCGGCCTGGTAGGCCTCGAGCTCGACGTCAGCCGCGTTCAGATAGTGGGCCACGACCTCCTCGCCGAATGCCTCGAGCGCGACGTCGCTGGCCGCGAACAGCTCGCGCGCCTGCGCCATCGTAGCCGGCACGCGCCCGCGCTCGCCCGCGGTGTAGGCGTTGCCCTCGAAGGCGGGCTCGAGCTCGAGGCCCGCGTCGATGCCGTGCAGACCCGAGGCGATGATCGCGCTCAGCGCCAGGTAGGGGTTGAGGTCGGCCCCGCCGACGCGGTTCTCGAAGCGAAGCCCGGGACCGTGGCCGACGACGCGCAGCGAGCAGGTGCGGTTGTCGTGGCCCCACGCCACGGTCGTGGGCGCGAAGCTGCGCGCTGCGTAGCGCTTGTAGGAGTTGATGTTCGGCGCGAGCAGCAGCGTCATCTCCCGCAGACACGCGAGCTGGCCGGCCAGGAACGGCTGGAACACGGACTGCTCGCGCTCGAACAGCGGCCCCTGCTCGTCGGCGAGCGAGAAGTGGATGTGACAGGAGTTGCCCTCGCGCTGATCGTACTTGGCCATGAACGTCACAGCCATGCCCTCGCTCGCCGCGATCTCCTTGGCGCCGTTCTTGAAGATCGCATGGTCATCGGCGGTGCGCAGCGCTTCGGCGTAGCGGAAGTTGATCTCGTGCTGACCGAAGTTGCACTCCCCCTTGGAGTCCTCGACCACCATTCCGGCCGCTCCCATGTCATTGCGGATGCGCCTGATCAGCGGCTCCACGCGCGCGGTTCCGAGCAGCGAGTAGTCGACGTTGTAGAGGTTCGCCGGGCGCAGCTCGCGGTAGCCCTTGTGCCAGGCCTCCTCGTACGTGTCGAGGAAGACCATGAACTCGAGCTCGGTGCCCGCGTTGGCGCTCCAGCCCCGCTCGGCAAGCCGCGCGAGCTGGCGGCGCAGGATCTGACGGGGCGAGGCGAGCACATCGCTGCCGTCGAGCCAGGCGACGTCGGCCAGGCACATCACTGTGCCCTCCTGCCAGGGCACCCCTCGCAGCGTGTCGAGATCGGGCTTCAGCAGCATGTCGCCGTAGCCGCGCTCCCACGAGGACATCGCATAGCCGTCGACGGTGTTCATGTCAACGTCCACCGCGAGCAGATAGTTGCACCCCTCGGCGCCGTGCGCGACGACCTCGTTCAGGAAGTGGGTCGCGGTCAGGCGCTTGCCCTGCAGGCGACCCTGCATGTCGGTCATGGCCAGCACGACCGTGTCGAGGGACCCCCCGGCGACCGCCTCCCTCAGCTCCTCGAGTTTCACGGTCGTGAAGGTACTGAAAACGTCGACCGGGCAGACTCTTGCCAGGCGCGAGCGCGCGTGCAGGTCCGCGCGGGCGCGATCTCCGCGCCCGAGCTGTCCGGGCGTTAGGTGAGCAGGGTGTTCGCGGCTTGGATCGAGCGCTCGAGCTCGGCCGTGTCCATGAGCGCGACGCCGATCGCCGCGAGCTCGCGTTCGCCGCGCTCGTAGAGCCCAGAGGTCGCGTCTCGCGCGAGCACGACGCGGTAGTCCCGCTCGCTGGCCTCGTAGATCGAGGCGCGCGGACAGTTGGGGAAGTTGCAACCGCAGAAGACGAGCGTGCTCACGCCGCCCGCGCGCAGGTGGGCCTGCAGCGGCGTGCCGAAGAACGCGCCCCAGCGGGGCTTGTAGATCGCGACCTCCTCGCCGCCGAGGCTCTGGACCCCGCCCGCGAGCAGCGTAGGCGTATCGAGGGCAGGGGCCCCGTCGGGCAGCAGCTCGCCCGCGAGCTCCGTGCCGGGCTCGTCGGCGAGCAGGATGCGCGCTCCGTCGCGCACGGCCCCCCGGCGGCAGGCGTCGACGTTGCTCGCATCCGCTTCGTAGATGCGAACGATGTGCACGATCGGCCGACCGGCGGCTCGAAACGCCTGTGCGAGCCTCGCCATCGCCGGCAAGGCGGCGGACGTGCCGGCGATCTCCAGCGGCGCGCCGTCGAGAACGTCACGCTGGGTGTCGATCGTGATCAGCGCAGCAGCGTCGAACTCGGGCGATGTATAGCGGTCGCTCATCATGGGAGATCCTCCGGCAGCGGCACCTCCTGGGGGGTCCGCCCCGGGCCGCCCTCCTGCCACGACTCCCATGCGTGGCCGTCGCGGCCGACGTGCTCTCCGGACCCGCCGAGCGCGAGCAGCACCAGCCGCGTGGCGCTGGCGTTGACGAGCTGGCGGCGCACGCCGGGGCTCACGCGCACTGCGCGGCCAGGTCGAAGGACGTGCTCGACGCCGCCGTCCAGGCCCAGCGTAAGCTCGCCCTCGAGCACCACGTAGACCTCCTCCTGCCGCTCGTGGTTGTGAATCCGCCCCCGCTGGCGCGGCTCCAGCACGATCAGGTTGATGCCGAAGGAGCTGACTCCGAGCTCGCGCCGCAGCGTGACGAACCGCTCACCCGGCACAGGCTGCAGCGAGGCGAAGGCGATCTCCTCATCGGGCACACGAGCAGCCTATGAGAGACGCGCGCCAGGCGGTGCCTCGGCGAGCCCGACCAGCTCCTCGCGGACCGCCGTCAACGCCTCGGTGCTGCGGCGAACGCGCGCGAGGATCAGAGCGCCCTCGATCGCCGCCAACACGAGCGTCGCGCGCCTGGCGGCGGCCTCGGGTGCGAAGCCGGCCGCGACGAGGCGCTCGCGCAGCTTCGCGAGCCAGCTGTCGAAGGTCGCTGCCGCGGCGTCGCGGATCGGCTCCGAGGCGCACGAGGCCTCCAGTGCGACGGTCGCGATCGGGCACCCCTCGGCGTAGTCGGAGGCCTGCAGGCCGGCGGCGAGCGCGTCGGCGAGCCGCGCCAGGGCCTCGCCGAGGTCCTCGCTGGAGGCGAGGGTCGCCTCGATCGAACCCGCCAGGCGCGCGCCCGCATAGGTGATCGCGGTCGCCGCGAGCTCCTCCTTGCCGCCGGGAAAGTGGAAGTAGAGCGAGCCCTTCGGGGCTTCGCTGCGCGCCACGATCTCGTTGAGGCCGGTGGCCGCGTAGCCCTGCCGCCGCAGCAGCTCGGCGGTGGCGCGCACGAACGCCTGGCGCGATGAGCGACGTGGGGATCCGGGCGACGCGGCAGGACTCATGCCGGTACTATATCGACCGGTCTACCGATCAGAAGGAGGCTCCGATGCAGCAGCTCACGTACACCGCTCCCGGCAAGCTGCAGTGGCGCGAGGCGTCCGCGCCCGTGCTCGACTCCGACGCAGCGGCGCTCGTGCGCCCGATTGCCGTGGCGACATGCGATCTCGATGCCCTGATCGTGCGCGGCGCCTCCCCTTTCGCACCACCGTTCGCGCTCGGGCACGAGTGCATCGCGGAGGTGATCGAGGTGGGCGAGCGGGTGGGCAGCCTCGCTCCGGGGCAGCGCGTGAGCGTGCCCTTCCAGATCTCGTGCGGAGCGTGCCCGGCTTGCAAGCAGGGGCGCTCCTCCAACTGCAGCGAGGTGGACTTCATGTCCACGTACGGCTTCGGCCCGGCGGTTGAGCGCTGGGGCGGCTTCCTCGCCGACATCGTGCTCGTGCCCTTCGCCGAGCACATGCTCGTGCCCGTGCCCGACGGGCTCGCGCCGGCGTCGGTAGCGAGCGCCTCGGACAACCTCAGCGACGCCTGGCGCGCGGTCGGGCCGGCACTGGCGGCCGAGCCGGGCGCGGACGTGCTCGTCGTGGGCGGGGCGGGGCCCGGGTCGATCGGTCTCTACGCCGCCGGTCTGGCGGTGGCGCTGGGCTCGCAGTCGGTGCTCTACGTGGACGGCGACGAGTCGCGACGCAACGTGGCGGCGGCGCTCGGCGCGCAGACGCTCGCCGAGATGCCACGACGCGTCGGGCCCTATCCCATCACGGTGGACGCGAGCGCAGATCCTGACGGCCTCGGGCTCGCGCTGCGCTCTACATCTCCCGACGGGATCTGCACGAGCACCGCGATCTACTTCGCCGAGCAGCCGGAGCTGCCGCTGCTGGAGATGTACACGAAGGGCATCACGTTCAGGACCGGGCGCGCGAACGCGCGCGAGGCGATGCCGCACGTGCTCGAGTTGGCCGCCGCGGGCACGCTGCGCCCCGAGCTCGTTACGAGCGCGACCGTGGCGTGGGCCGACGCGGAGAGCGCGCTGGTCGAGGGGGACTGGATTAAGCTCGTGATCGAGCGCTGATCGGGCTGATCGTGAGCGAGTCGCTCGTGATGACGGCGCGCATCCAGCACCTGATCGAGGCGCTCCACGCTGGCGATCGCGCCGATTTCAACGCGATATTCGAGGAGAAGGCCCCGAGCGGGCTTGCCTGAGGTCGCGACACCCGGCCAGAGCACCGATTCGAAGCCGCCAGTCGAGGTATTAATCTGGGGTGCCGACGGCTCGCTGGGCCGGACGGGTGATAACAGTGCCAGGCCGCATCGAAGTCTCAGCTCTGGGAATCCCAGGCAGAATGCTGCGCAGGGCCAGAGGCCGGCGGCAGGGTTCGGTCAGCGCCGTCGAGCCCGGACCCTTGCCGGGCGCGCATCGGGAGGATCTCGAAGCACACATGGACCTGCTGCGGATGGCGATCGAGCTCGAGGGCGCATGCGACTTCGGCGATCGGCCCGGAGAGGCGCCCGAGAACCGGGAAGCCTTCCTCGCACACTTCGTCGAGCTCGAGGACGAGCTCGACGAGTGGAACGCGCGCGTAGAGCGCCTGCGCGCGGCGCCGGCGGCGCTGTGGGGTTGGTTTGAAGCGAACGCGCGCAAGCGGCGCATCAGCGAACCGCCTTTCACGGTCGGCCCGCTCATCGATCGCCTCGCGATCGTGACCGCAGAGCGCTCGCGCGCCGGGCAGCTGGCGGTCCCGCGCGGCCTTCAGCTCGAGCAGTTCCGCGACCGGGTCGCGGGCGGGGAGCGGCTGAGCCTCCACGTCGAGGGACAGATCGTCGCGCACTTCCCGTCCGAGCCCGAGCCCACGGCGCAGCCGCGGATCGCCGCGGCGGCCGCGCTCGTGCAGCACCTGTTCGAGGACGCGCAGAGGTGCGATGAGGCCGGCGCGATCGTGCACGCACACGATGCGCTGCTCGACCTCAAGCAGCCGCTGCTCGAACGGCTCGCGATGCACGCGTCCGTCGATGCGATCGTCTTCGCCGTCGACTGCCCGGGCTGCCGGCGCGCTCGCGCGGACGAGGCCGACGAGGCTCCCGCTGAGCGTCAGCACGGCGACTCCTAGCAGGAGGAGCTCGGCGGGCGCGGGCGCGGGCGGGCACGCCGCTAGGGTGTGCGCATGGATCAGCGGACGCTCGCGGGCACCGGCGTACACGTGACGCCGCTGTGCCTCGGCGCGATGATGTTCGGGGCCTGGGGCGAGCCCGACCACGACGCGTCGATCCGAATCATCCACCGCGCGCTTGACGCGGGCATCAACTTCATCGACACCGCCGACGTCTATTCGCGCGGCGAGTCCGAGCAGATCGTGGGCAAGGCGCTGGCGGGCGGGCGCCGCGAGAACGTCGTGCTGGCTACGAAGTTCCACGGCACGATGGGCGACGATCCGAACGAGGCGGGCAACTCGCGGCGCTGGATCATGCGCGAGGTGGAGGCGTCGCTGAGGCGCCTGCAGACCGACTGGATCGACCTCTACCAGGTGCACCGCTGGGATCCCTGGACCGACCACGAGGAGACGCTCGGCGCTCTCTCTGACCTGGTGGCGCAGGGCAAGGTGCGCTACATCGGCTCCTCGACCTATCCGGCGGCGCAGATCCTAAGAGCCCAGTGGGTCTCGCGCGAACGCGGGCTTCAGCGCTTCGTGTGCGAGCAGCCGCCGTACTCGGTCCTCGCACGGGGTATCGAGGCCGACGTGCTCCCGACCTGCAGGGAGCTGGGGATGGGCGTGATCGCTTGGAGCCCGCTCGCCGGCGGCTGGCTGTCGGGGCGCTGGCGCAAGGGCGCCGCCGACCTCACCTCCCGGCGCTCGGCGATGATCCCGCAGCGCTACGACCTCTCGATCCCGGCCAACCAGGCGAAGCTCGAGGCAGCCGACGCGCTCGGCGGGCTTGCGGATGAGGCCGGCATCTCGCTGATCGAGCTGGCGCTCGCGTTCGTGATCCGGCACCCGGCGGTGACGGCCGCGATCATCGGTCCACGCACGCTCGAGCAGCTCGACTCACAGCTCGGCGCGGCCGACGTTGAGCTCGACAGTGCTGTCCTCGATCGCATCGACGAGATCGTCGCACCCGGCACCACGATCAACCCGCTCGACGCCGGCTGGACGAACCCAGCGCTGGCGCCCGCCGCGCGACGGCGATAGCAAGAGGCCGGCGTCGGCCCGCGCCGGCGCGATCGCCGCGGGCGAGATCCGGCTGGCGCCCGTCACGACGGGATGGCAGGCGTGAATCATTACTCGCGGTTTAGAAAGGATCTCGAGCGGCGCGTGTCTCTAGATGTGTCAGCCGAGCATGTGGTCACATCGAGCATGACGGCTGTAAGTGACACCCATCGAGAGAAAGGCACTCCCTTGTTTGCAATTTCACTACGCAAGATGGTGAGCGTGCTCGGAGCGACGCTCACGGCCACCTCGGCAGCGGCGCTGCCCGCCACGGCCGCCGCTCACCAGACACACCACCCCGCTCGTCACCACCACCACGTCAGCTCTGGTATTCCGCAGCACGACGGCGGCGACCACGACGGCGACAACAACGGCGGCCCGAGCGACGGTGACGGGAACGTCTAGGGATGCTCACGCACCCCCCACACACCGCGCGCGCGTTGGCCTCAGCGACGGTGACGGCGATGTCCAGGGTCTCGATGCGCTTCGCAGCGGCCGGTACTGCAGCGGCGGCGATGATGGCCGCCGCGGTGGCGCTGGCCGCGAGTCCGAACGCGCGGGGCTTGCGCGCCGGCGCGCAGGGGACGCAAACGCCCGCGGACGCAGTCCTCGTTGCACAGTCCTCGCCGTGGCCGATCCCCGCTCCGGCGCCGGCGAGCTGGACGGCCGCGACGATCGCCTCGCGCGCGGCGACGCTCTTCTATCCGGCGAGCTGGCGCGCGCTCGCGGGCGACGCGGGCACGGTGACAGCCGCGCTTCTCGACGCCGAGGGCGCCTACCACGGTTACCTCAACGTGACGCCGCGGCAGGGCGCTGAGCGCCTGCAGGGGTGGGCGGCGTTCCGCATCGGGCGAAACCGCGGCGAGGGAGATCGACGCGTGCATGAGATCGGCTCCGCGCAAGACGTGGCGTTCTCCGGCGCTCGCGGATCCTGTGTGATGGATACCTACCTGTCCCGCGTCGGCTCACACCCTTATCGCGAGCTGGCGTGCCTGGTGAAGGGACCTCGCGCGACGAGCGTCTTCGTCGGCGCGACGCTCGCACGAGACTGGTCGACGCTCGGGCCCTTGATCGAGCGCGCGGCCGGCGCATTCGAGGAGCGTTGAGCGCCGCCTGCGACCCGCGCGCCCGCCGAGTGAGGGCGATCGGCGGTCTCCCCGGCTGACGCGTAGGGGTTTTTCACGATGCGCCGGCTCGCCGCCGGCAATAGCTTGACGCTAACTGACGTCAGCGAAGTAGGAGGCCATGGCGAAGGGCCGCATCATCACGGCGCTCGGAGAGAGCGAGCTGCTGCTTCCCGATCTGCTCCGGCGGGCGCAGTCGGCCAACGATCGCGTCAAGTACCTGCTGACGCTGCTGCAGACCGCGCGCGCCGCGGCAGACGGCGACCGCCAGGCCTCAGATCTCCATGCCGAGCGCGTTGCGAGCGGAACGCCGGACGCGCGCCTCGACCGCGTGGTGCACGCGAGCCGGCTGCAAGGCGAAGGCTCCTACACGATTCCCGCGGCTGGCGAGGTGGTCCGTGACGCCTTCGCCGAGGTCGAGACGATGCTCGCTCCGCTGCAGGCAGCGGGCACCGAGGCTGCGGGAACCCTGACCGGCCGGGTGGAGAGCCTCCGCAGCGCGGTCAGCGCCGGCCCGAGCACGATCTCCGGAGATGAAATCGCGCTGCTGACCGCGGGGCGGCGGGCCGGTCCGGACAGCCTGCACCTAGTCGTGATGGATGCCCACCGGGAACTCAACCGGCTGACCGCCGAGATCGCTGGCGAGTCGATCGCGGGCGCGATGGCCTACGGCATCGCGAGCGACGATCGCGCGTTCGTGAGCGCGTTTGCCCGTGGGGTGCAGCGCACCGAGCGGCTGCGCTTCAACCACCCCGGGCTGGCGACGGTGGCGATGCGCTCCGGTGATGCGCTCGTGCTTCAGAACGACATCGGCGAGAGCGACATGCACGTGGTGGTCGTGAGGATCGTCGACCACACCGTCACGTTGACGTACACCGATCTACACCTCTCGCGGCTGCTGTTCCTGCAGCGGATGCTCGCTGAGACGGATATCAGCTGGGAGGACACGCGCTCGCGCAGCGACGATCGCGAGGGCGGCTTCTACCACCTGGCGGTGGGGCGCTTCAGCGCCGACGCTGACGCGTCACTTGAAGCCTTCCTCGAGCTGCTGGGCTCGCGGATGGTGTTCCTGATCGACTGGAATCGCGCGCGCAAGAGACTTCGAGGCCTGGTCGGGAACCGCGCGGCGATCAAGCTGCTGGACTGGGCCGCCTCGCGCGAGCACGGCCACATGGCGTTCCTCCTCGCCGGCGGTGAGCAGCTTGTCTACGACGCGTGGGCGTTCGCGACCGAACGGGGCACCCGCGCGGGCGTGTCGCTGAGCGATCTGATGGGCGAGCCGGCGGCGAGCTCCTACCTACGCGCGGTGTTGCGGATCTGCTCTGAGGGGCTGCTGTGCGGGCGCTCGCAGTCGCTGATAAGCGACGAGGTTCGCGCGGAGCTGATCGGCTACGTGCGCACCGCACGTCAGGAGCTGCTCGAGCTGATCGGCAAGCACGCCGAGCTGGTGGTCTCGATCGGCGAGGCGGCTCGTGACGCGCTGGAGCAGGCTGCGCTGCCGGATCCCGGCCGCGACCGCGGCGAGGTCGCCCGACTTGCCCGCGAATGGGAGCGTCGCGCCGATGCTGTGGTCAACGAGGTGCGCGGAGCATCGGGCCGCACCGAGGAGCCGGCCCCTTTCCTCGACCTCGTGCGCGAGGCCGACGACGTCGCGGATGCGCTCGAGGAAGCCGCGTACTCCTGGTCGCTGGTCCCGGAAGGGCGCCTCTCCGGGGACGTGCTCGATCGCTCGAGGCGAATGATGACGCTCGTGCTCGATGCCGCGCGCGCACACATGCGCGCGGTGCATCTCGGACGCGCCGTGCAGCGCGGTGGGCCGAGCGAGGACATGGATTCGTTTCTCGAGGCGAACCATCACGTCGTCGCTCTCGAGCGTGAGGCCGACGAGGCGCGGCGCGAGGTTCAGGCGGCGCTCGTGAGCGAGGTCCAGAGCGCCGGAGCGCTGTTCGTCGTGGCTCAGGCGATCGAGGCGTGCGAGGAAGCCGCCGACGCCCTCATGCGCGCCGCGCAGCTGATGCGCAGGCAGGTGCTCGGTGACGTCGTTCACTCAGAGCCGCCACCGGAGGCCCGTCGGGAGGCGCGATCTGGGGCGCTCACGGCCGCCCCGCAGGAGAGCGCTCCACCCGATGAGCTCTACGTGCTAGACGAAGGCGGTCCGGTTCCCGACAGCAGCTCGATCGGAGGCAAGGGGTACGGGCTCGCACGGATGGCCCGCGCAGGACTGCCGGTGCCCGAGGCGGCCATTCTGAGCACCGAGGTGTGTCGCCGTGCGGTCGCGGGCGACCTCGACGCCGAGCATCTGCGAATGCTCGTCTCGGCCGCGCTGCGAGCGCTGCAGACGCAGGCCGGCCTTCAGCTCGGGAGCGCGCGCGCGCCACTGATCCTGTCGGTCCGCTCGGGGGCGCCGGCGTCGATGCCGGGCATGCTCGAGACCGTGCTCAACGTAGGGCTCTGCGACGAGACGGTCGAGGGTCTGCTCACGCTGACCGGCAATCCGCGGCTGGCATGGGACTCCTACCGGCGCCTGATCGAGTCCTTCGCCCACGTCGTGCTCCGCTGCCCGCTCGATCCATTCGAGCAGGCGACGGAGAGCCGGCTCCTCCGCGCCGGCGTGAAGAGTCCACGCGATCTCGACTCCGCGTCCCTCGCCGAGCTCACGCGCGAGCATCTCGACCGCGTCCACACGCTCACGGGAGAGAGCTTCCCTCAAGATCCGCTCGAGCAGCTCGAACGAAGCGTGCGTGGCGTGCTGGACTCATGGCAGGCTCCCAAGGCAGCTGACTACCGCCGCCTTCACAACCTTGCCGAGACGCTCGGCACCGCGGTTGTGCTGCAGCGCATGGTGTTCGGCAACGCGGGCGGCTTGTCAGGTTCGGGGGTCGGCTTCACACGCGACCCGGCCACCGGAGAGCACACGCCCTACATCGAATTCATGCTCGACGCCCAGGGCGAGGACATCGTCAGCGGACGCCGGCTACCGCGCTCGGCCGATCGCCTGGCCGTCGTCGCTCCCGAGATCGAGCGACGGCTCGCCGACGTGTGCAGCACGCTCGAGAGCGAGTTCGGCGATGCGCAGGAGTTCGAGTTCACAGTGCAGGACGGGGAGTTGTACCTGCTCCAGTGCCGCACCGCTGCCCGTACGCCGTGGGCCGCGCTTCGGATCGCGGTCGACCAGGTCGATGAAGGCCTCGTTTCCAGCGAGGAGGCTCGCCGGCGACTCGCCGGCCTCGATCTGCAGGCGATCCGACGCAAGCGGCTATGCGAGGACAGCCCCGCACAGCCGATCTGCGAAGCACAGCCGGTCTCCACCGGCGTCGCCTGCGGTCCGATCGCGCTCGACGTGGCCGCCGCACAGCGCATCGCCAGCGAGGGACGGGCGCCGGTGCTCGTACGACACGACACGAGCACCGAGGACCTCGCCGGCGTGGTCGTCGCGGCAGGGCTGCTGACGGCCAGCGGCGGGCGCACGTCCCATGCCGCCGTGATCGCGCGCGAGCTCGACAAGCCGTGCGTGGTGGGCGCGGGAGGCCTCGATATCGACCTCGAGCGCCGGCGCGTGCGGATCGGCGGACGCGAGTTCGCCGAAGGCGACGAGATAAGCATCGACGGCGGGTCCGGTCGGGTATTCGCGGGATCCGTTGCGGTCGAGGAGGAAGCTCCCACGTCACAGCTCGCGATCGTCTCGGGCTGGTAGAAAGCCGGGGGCGAGCGCGGCGCAGCGATCAGCCGTCGCTCGCCGCGAGCGCTGCCCGACCCTCGACCACCTCCCTGGTGAGACCCGGAGCACCCAGGCGCGACGCGGTGACCTGGGCCTGCTCGAGCATCGGCTGCGCCCGCTCGAGGTCCTCGGGCGCTCCGCTCGCGATCAGAGCCCGAGCCCAGCGAGCGCGGGTCCGTGCGAGCAGCAGCGGCGCGCCGAGCTCCTCCTCGGCCGCGGCTGCCGCGGCGAAGTGGCGCTCGGCGTCGGCCAGTCGCCGCGGTGCGGTGCTCGCGAGCGCGCCGAGCGCCCAGTCGAAGGAGCCGTAGACATGCGCGCCACTGACCGCGAGCTGCCCCGAGAACGGCGCCAGCAGCTCGTAGAGCTCACCCGCGCGATCGACTAGGCGCAGCTGCGAGCAGGCGTCGGCCCACAGCATCATCACGATCGCCCATGCCTCGTTCTGAGGCGTGCCCTGGATGTCCTCGCCATGGACGAGCTCCCGCGCCTCCTCCTCGCGGCCGCCCTCGATCAGGGCGAGCGCGGCCGCGCCGGCCCGCCAGCCCGAGAGGTTGCCGTGCTCGCCGGCGAGGTGCATCACATCCTCGGTGAGCTCCGAGCAGCGACCTTGGAAGTAGCGAATGTGGAATATGTGCGCGCCGAGGAAGGCGGCAGCGTCCGGCTGCTCGGCCCCGATCCCCACCTCGTAGGCCTGCACCGCCCACTGCTCGGCGGCGCGGAGGTCGCCCTCCAGGAGCGCCCACCCGAACTCGAGCAGCAGGCGCACGTAGCCGATGAAGGGCTCCGGCACGCTCGCGGCTACGACGCGAATCGTCGTCAGGCAGTCCGCTGCCTGCGCGCGATCGCCCAGCTCCAAGCCCACCATCATGCGGCTGACGGCCGCGCGCGCGCTCAGTCGCGGGTCGTCGATGGACGGCGCGAGCTGACCGAGCTCGTCCATCATCAGCCTTCGCTCGGCGAGCGTCTGCGGCACCACGACGGCCCAGCCGGCGTTCGCGATCGTGTGCGCGAGCGCCACTCGATCGCCGGCCGTGCGCGCGAGCGTGATCGCCTCGGCCGCTACCTGATGGCAGCGAGCCGGCTCATCGGCGAACTGCAGCTCCGTCGCGAGCAGCGCGAGCACCTGCGCCCGCCGCGGGTCATCGGCGCCGAGCGCGGTTGCGGCGGCTTCGATCGCGTCCACGCGTTCGACGTCGACGCCGCCGTAGCTGCTCGCCCAGCCGCGATTGTTGGCGAGCACCGCTCTGCACAGCCGATCGCTGTCGCCGAGCGCTTGTGCCAGCTCGGCGGCGTCGAGCAGCGTGTGACGGAACGCGGGATCGCCGACCTGGCGCTCGGCCTCGCCGAGGCCGATCAGGAGCTCGCAGCGCTCCGAGCGCTCGCCGTGCAGCTGAGCGTGCAGCTCGAGCGCCTTGCGATACCAGCGGGCGGCCTCGTCGGGCGCGAGTTGACCCAGGGCGCGGTCCGCGGCCAGGCGCGCGTAATGAAGCGCCTTGGCGGTATGGGTGCTGACGGTCGCGGCGGCCCAGTGCGAGGCGAGCTCTGCAAGGCGCTCGCCTGGCTCATCCCCGCACTGTTGCTCGAGCGCTTCGCCGAGGCGCCTGTGCAGGCTCGCGCGCCGCGTCGGTCCGAGATCCTCGTATAGGGCGTGCTCGACGAGCGCGTGCGTGAACGTGAACCATCCGGCGTGCTCGCTGTGCTCCTTCAACAGCGACGCTGCGACGGCCTCTTCGAGCACGTCCAGGAGTCGCGTCTCGGTGAGCTCGAGCACCGGGAGCAGGAGGTCGAACTCGAAGTCGCGGCCGATGACGGCGGCGACGCTGAGAACCGCACGAGCGTCCTCCCCCAGCCGCGCGACGCGTCGTCCGATCACCTCGCGCACCGTCTGCGGCAGGCCGAGGTCGGCGATCGCACCCGTAAAGCGCCAGCGCCCGACCTCGTCGCTCACGATCGCTCCGGACTCCGTCAGGTGGCGCAGCAGCTCGCCCGCGAAGAACGGGTTGCCGGCGGTCTCTCGCGAGATCGCCGGCGCCAGCGCGCGAACGTCCGGTCCCAGCTCGTGCCCCGCGATCGCCTCCATCATGGCGAGCACGTCCTCGGAGTGCAGCCCGCTCAGGCTCACCCGCTCGACGCCATGCTCGCGGTGCAGGTCGGCCAGCAGCGCCACAAGGGGGTGATCCCGGGAGAGGTCGGAGTCGCGATAGGTCGCGAGCAGCATCACCCCCATCTGCCCTTCCGCTCCGATCACGTGCCGCAGCAGCGACAGCGTCGGTCCGTCGGCCCAGTGAAGGTCGTCGAGGATCAGCAGGATCGGCTCCTGCCGCGCTGCCTCTTCCAGGAGCCTCGAGATCGCGGCGTAGAGCAGATAGCGTTCGGTCTCCGGATCGCTGTGGCGTGGAGCGTGCAGGCCGGGCACGCGTTCTGCAATCTCGGGGATGAGCCGCGCGAGATCGCCGCCGTGCGCTTCCACGTACTGGTCGAGGATCATGCTCGGCGCCTCGCTGACGAAATGAGACAGTCCCTGCGCCCAGGGTTGGTAGGGGACGCCTATGTCCTCGTCGCAGCGCCCGTAGAGCACGGCCGCACCCTCGGCGTGGGCCTGCTGTGCGAGGTGGGTCGAGAGCGCCGTCTTGCCGACTCCCGCCTCGCCGCCGATCAGCGCCAGACGCCGCGATCCCGCGCACGCTTCGCGCCACAGCTCCGCCAGCCGTGCACGCTCTGCGATCCGCCCCACGAAGCCGGCGCTCGGCACCTCCCGCAGTCGCTCCGGCAGGGCGATGGCGGCATCCAGGATCGGGTCCCACTCGAGCTCGAGTGCGGCTACGGGCACCGAAATGCCCTTCAGCACGAGCTCGCCGAGCGGTTGGAAGCCATTGCTTACGCGCGCGCCCGCGACCTGGCGAACGAGCGCGCTGACCACGATCTGCCCGCCGCGAGCGTGCGCGCAGAGGCGCGCCGCCTCGACCACCGCCTCGCCGAAGTAGTCACCGTCCGCGAACGTGGCCTCGCCGAAGCTGACGCCGATCCGCAGGTCGAGGCGCTCCTCGCCGCGACGGTTGTGCGCCTCCAGCGCCTGTTGCATCTCGACGGCACAGATGAGCGCGCTGGAGGCATTGGAGAAGACCACCATCAGCCCGTCGCCCACCGTCTTCACCTCGCGCCCCCCGGCGCGCTCGAGCGCGCTGCGCAACAGCGCGAAGTACGCGACCCGCAGCTCCTCCGCGGCTACGGGACCGATCCGGTCGGCGATCGCCGTCGAGTCGACGAGATCCGTTATCAACACCGCGACTGTCTCCACGTCCGGGTAGGTCACGGCGCAATCATCGGTGGTGCGCGGCTTCGGCGCAAGCCGGCGAATCGCAAGGCCGGGTAGAGTCCGCGAGGAAGGGGGGATGAGCGCGATCACCGTCAAGATGCCGGCGGCCGGTCATGGGGCGCACGCTGAACGCCGCCGGGGGCGGCGATGACCGTTCCGCCAGGACCCCGATTCCTGCGGCCGCTGCAGGCAGTCTCGATGCAACGCGATCCGCTCGGGTACTTCAAGCGCTGCCAGGATCGCTACGGCGACGTCTTTGCGTTGTCGTTCGGCACCGCGCTGCACCCGACGGCGTGGGTGTGCGATCCCGCGCTCGTCGAGCAGGTGATCGTTGCTCCGGCGAGTGAACTGGAGGGGGCACGTACGAACGCGATCGTGCGCCCGCTCGTGGGCGACGGCTCGACGCTTCTGCTCGCTGGCAAGGAGCACGCGGCCCGGCGCACCCTGCTAGCGCCGGAGTTCGATCACGACCATCTCGCCCACGATCGCGCGGAGATCAGCGAGCTGGCAAGCGCAGAGCTTCGCTCCTGGCGCAGCGGCGAGGTGATACCGCTGTGGAGCCGGGTGCGCCAGCTGACGATGCAGATCATGCTCGAGGTCGTCTTCGGCGTTCGAGAGGGGGCCGAGCGCGACCGTCTGGCGGCGGGCCTCTCGGAGATCGTCGATCTCAGCGGGAGCCTTGCGATGCTGATGCCGCGCCTGCGCGTGGACCTCGGGCCCTTGAGCCCGTGGGGTCGATTCCTGCGGCGAAAGGCAGCGGTCGACGAACTGCTCTATGCGGAGATCAGCGCACGGCGCACCGACCCGCTCCTGGCCTCGCGCCGCGACATCCTCTCCACGGCCCTACGGGCGCGCTACCCCGACGGGCGCGGCCTGAGCGACGAGGAGGTGCACGACGAGCTGATGACGCTCGTGATAGCCGGCAACCAGACGACCGCCGGCGGGCTCGCCTGGGCGCTCGAGCTGCTGCTGCGCCATCCGGTCGAGCTCGCCCACGTGCGCGAGGACCTGCAGAGGGGCAGCGAGGAGTATCTGGACGCCGCGGTGGTGGAGGCGCTGCGGCTGCGCACGCCGCTGTTCGGGCTTGGTCGCGGCCCGCTCGCCGACTATCGCCTCGGGCGCTTCACGATTCCCCCCAGCATGGGGATCGCCGTGCCGCTGCTGCTCGTCTATCGCTCGCCCGCGCTGTACTCCGATCCGACGCTCTATAGACCGCACCGCCATCTCGAAGGCGAAGCGGGCGGACCGTCCTGGATGCCGTTCGGGGGCGGCATCAGGTCGTGCATCGGCGGGGACTTTGCGCGCCTGCAGATCGGCATCCTGCTGGGGGCGATCGTGGGGTCCGCTGAGCTCGAGCTGGTCGATCCGAGCCCCGAGCGCGTGCGGCTGAAGGCCGGGGCGCTGGTCGTGCCGAGCCGCGAGGTACGGGTTCGTGTCGTCGCTCAGCACGCCCCGTCGGCGAGCGCGCGGAGCCCTGCGATGCCCGGCAGCAGGTAGTAGCCGCCGCCACACGTGGTGACGAAGCGCGGGATCCCCGCGAGGAACACTGGTGGGCGTCCCTGGATGATCATCTGCCCGTTCGAGCCCTCCGCCGCGAGGATCGGGTCGCGGTCGTCGCCGAGGCGCAGCGGGTTTCCGTCGCCGAGCCACTGGCCCTGGATGAACTCGAACTGGCGCTCGATCGCGCCCTGATAGGCGACGAACATCAGCCCGCGCGCGACGCCGTCATCGACGCTGATGCCGGCGGGCAGCGGGGCACCGTAGCTCATGCCCCGCCGGATGATGCGGTGGCGTTGCGTGAGCCGCCCTTGATAGCCGAGCGAGTCGCGTGGGTTCGCGCGCCTGACGTGCGCTCCCAGCGGACAGGCGTAACCGTGCGGATCCTCGCCATACCGAAAACGGCTGGCGTTCGGGTCTTGGGAGGCGGGCGGGCCGGGGGCTTGCGGGTAGCGCGCGAGCGAGGATCCGTTCTGCCAGCGCCCGAGCATCTTGGCGGCGACCCAGGCAGGCTCGCGGTGTAGCCGTTCGGCCGCCTCCGCGACGTAGCTGCGAAACGCGCCGACATCCTGGGCTAGCTTGCGGACGACCATGAACGTCGCGTCGTCGCCGAGCGGCCCAAGCGGGGCGGCCGGCACGCGACCGCCCTCGTCGCGATGCCCCAGCACGAACTCGCCCAGCGCCAGGCGCCGCCAGCGGCGCCAGAGCGTCAACGTGCCCTCTCCGATGCGCGGCGCGCTGGCGCCGGGAACGGCGGGCTGGGAGAAGCCGTCCTGGAATCCGAAGTGTTCGCGCCCTTCGGGCGCCGAGTAGGCGTGCTGCTCGTGGCTGAGCGTGAGCCCGCCCTCGGGCAGCGAATCGCGCAGCTCCGAAGCGGCATCTGCGAGGCTCTCGCGCTCTGCCGCCGTGAGGACGAGCAGCGCGTGGCTGTCGCCGGCACCCAGCTCCCAGCGTGCGGGCGCGCTCGGGCCGACGTCGCCGAGCGCGTCTGCGCGCGCGGCCATACCCTGGCGAAAGGCTTCGAGGTGGGCCAGGCGGATCGGCGGGACACCGAGCGCGAGCAACCCGTCGTGGCCGAAGGCGAGGTTGAACGTGCTCGCGGGCCGCGCCGCCTGGAAGCTGCCGTATGTCGTGACGCGACCGATCCGGGAGGCGAGCCAGCGGCGCGCGACCCGCGCCTCGGTGACGCTCACGAACATGTAGAGGGCGTGCGGCGTGCGGTACCCGTCGAGGACGTTGCCCTGTAGGCCGGCGAGCGTGGTCATGCTCCGAAGCGCTCGCTCCAGGCGCGGCGGAGCGCGTCCGGCGTCATGCCCTGCGAGTCGATGGCGAACTCGCGCAGCGCTCGCCGGAGCTCGAGGCTGCTGCGGACGCGAGCCACGGTGGCGCGGCTGGAGAGGATCGAGAAGCCGACGCTGACGCGACGTTCGGCGATGAAATCCGTCAGCGCGCCGAGCTCGCCGCTGCCGCGGTAGCCGTCACAGTGCTCGAAGATACGGTCCAGGTGGGGACCCATCTCCCGCGTCATCGCGGCCACCCAGTCGGCCAGCGGGCCGTCGAAGTCGGCGGTGAGGAGCAGGTAGGCCCGGCCGGGCTCGGCCGCCTCGCCGTCCGCCCCGAGCAGGGCGGGGATCAGCAGCCAGCGGCAGAAGTGGGTAGAGGCCACCCGCCTGAACGGGCTCTCCTCGCCGCTGGGCAGGGCGGCGAGCTCGTCGAGCAGGGCCTGCTCACGCCCTTCGCGAAGCTGGGCCATCACGACCAGCGCGGCTGGTGTGTCCCGCTCGCGACTCACAGCAGCAGCTGGTTGCGAGTCAGGAACTCGGCGTAGCGCGCGGCGAACGCGTCATCCTCGAGCCCGGCCGCCTCGGCGGCGAAGCGGCGGTGCTCCTCGCTGAGGCGCAGCGCCGCCTCGACCATCGTCGAGGACGCCTCGGGGTAGGCGCAGTAGTAGTACTGCGCCGGCGTGGTCCGAGCGAGGATGAAGCTGAGGAAGCGGTCGACCGGGCGCGGGCCCGGGAACCCGAACACTCCCTGCCACATCGCTCGCATGCGACCGGGAACGACGAGTGAGAAAGCGTCTATGTAGGCGGACAGTTCATCGTCGAAGTTGCTCTGAAAGAGCACGTAGGGGTGGGCCAGGCGCCGCGCGCCGGCAACCCCCGCCGGCACGCGCTCGATGAGTGACCAGTGCGCGAAGTGAATGAACGACAGCCTCAACAGCGGTCGCTTGACGGGCGCGAGGCGGTCGGCGAGCGGCCACGTGGCTCGAAGCCACAGCGCCCACAAACGGTGAACCGGCGAGATGATCGTCACCGCCTGCGCCCGCTGTTGCCGCTGCATGCGCAGACGCTAACCGCGACCGTGGCTGCAAGCAACCCTGGCGCGTGTGTGATCGGGCACACGTGCTTGCGCCCCGGCGGTATCGGGGTTAGAGTCGAGCCCGCGATGACCGTCGAAGAGCACTTCGATGTGGTCGTGGTCGGTACTGGCTTCGGGGGATCGCTCACCGCCATGCGACTGGCAGAGGCCGGTAAGTCCGTGCTCGTCCTGGAGCGGGGGCAGCCTTATCCACCGGGTTCGTTCGCGCGCACGCCCTACGAGATGCGCACGAATTTCTGGGCGCCCGACACGGGTACGCACGGGTTGTTCGAGCTATGGGCGTTCGACGCGCTGGACGTCGTCGTCTCCAGCGGCCTCGGCGGGGGCTCGCTGATCTATGCGAACGTGATGCTGCGCAAGGACGAGCGGACGTTCGTGCACGAAGACCTCTCCGACGGCGGCTATGAGAGCTGGCCGGTCACCCGTCAGGACCTCGAGCCTCACTACGACCGCTTCGAAGCCGTGCAGAAGCCTCAGCGGTTCCCGCTCGGGCATGGTCAGCCGTATGCGAGCACGGCCAAGACGCGCGCGATGATGAACGTCGGCCCCGCGCTGGGTGCGACCGAGCTGCCCCAGTTGGCGGTGATGTTCGCGGCGGACGGCAGTGCGCCCGCCCCCGGCCAGCCGATCCCCGGAGGCGAGCAGAACCTGCACGGAAGCCCGCGCAGCACGTGCAGGCTGTGCGCCGAGTGCGATCTCGGGTGCAACTACGGCTCTAAGAGCACGCTCGATTTCACCTGCCTCAGCGAGGCGTGGCGTCATGACGCACAGGTGAGGACGTGCTGCGAGGTGCGCACGATCACGCCCGCGGGCGGTGACGGATCGCGTAAGCGGGGTTACATGATCGGCTACCGACAGCACCTTCCCGCACGCGAGGGTCACCCGAGCCACCTACTCGATGACAGCGATGACGAGCAGCGTACGGTGAGCGCCGACGAGGTCGTGCTCGCCGCGGGGGCGATCGGCAGCCCGCGCCTGCTGCTCGCCAACCGCGCCGCCCTCCCCCGCCTGAGCCCGGCGCTCGGCATGCGCGTGTCGGCCAATGGCGACTACCTCGCGCTGGTGCGCAACTGTCGCGCGAGCGGCGGGAACGGCAAGCCCGAGTGGAACTACCTCGAGCCGAGCCGCGGGCCGGTGATCACGACCTCGATCCACGTCGACGAGGCGCGATCGGCGTGCGGCCGCGGCTACTACATCCAGGACGCCGGCGCACCCGCGTTCGCCGAGTGGCTCTGGCAGGGGCTGGAGGTTCCGAGTGATATCTGGCGCGCGCGGCGACGGATCGTGCGCGCGTTACGGGACCGGCTGCGGGGGCGCCGCGACACGCGCGAGGACGGACTCGTCTCGGAACTGTTCGGCGATGCGCACAGCTCGGCGGCGATGATGCCCGTGCTCGCAATGGGACGCGACCTCCCGAACGGCCGGCTGCGCCTGATGGGTGACGAGCTGGAGCTCGACTGGAGCGCGAAGCCATCCGATCACTACTACGACTGCGTGCGCGGGTCGCTCTCCAAGCTCGCCGAGGCACTCGGCGGCGAGCTCGTTCTCGATCCGCTCGACCGGCGCGGGCGCGCCGTGACCGTGCACCCGGTCGGCGGCTGTGCGATGGCGAGCGACTCTCGCCATGGTGTCGTCGATCCGTGGGGGCGGGTGCACGGATATCCCGGGCTGTGGGTCGCGGACGGGTCGGTGATGCCGGGCCCGGTCGGGCCCAACCCGAGCTTTACGATCGCCGCGCTCGCCGACCGTTTCGCTGATGCGATGATCGAAGGTCGGTGAGCATGAACACGCTCAGCTTCCGCGAGCGGATGTCCGGCTGGGTGTCCTTCGACGAGCTCAGCCACAACCAGGCGATGGTCGCCGGGCGCCGGCGCGGGACGACCTGCACTCAGCAGCTGGCGATCGAGATCGACGACGTCGACCGCTTCATCGCCGATCCCGAGCACCGCGCTCGCGCCGCGGGTGTCGTGCGGTGTGACGAGCTTGGGGGCGAGCTGCGCGCGGAGCAGGGCTGGTTCAACCTGTTCGTGCTCCACGGCTCACCGCGCCACAGGCGGATGCTCTACCGCCTGTTCCTGAGGGACCGCGACGGGCGCGCGCTGACGCTGAGCGGCTTCAAGGACGTCCTGCACGGGCCCAACCTCGATGGCTGGGGCGAGACCTCGCGCCTGCTGATCCGCTTTCTCAGCGGCCATCACGAGGACGACCCCGACGGGGACGATGCGACCGTTGCGACCGGGATACTGCACATCAGCAAGCCCGGCTTCATGAAAATGCTCGCGTCGATGCGCGGCTCGGTGGGCCCGGGCGGAGTGGAGTCGATAGCCGAGTTCGAGCGCTACTTCACGAGTCAGCTCGTGGGGCTCTATGGTCACCGCTCGCCGGTCGTCAACGTCCCCGATTGGCCGAGTCCGAGCGAGCTCGACCCGCGCTGGCAGGGCCACCGCCCCGGAGCGTGGCACGAGCTGCCGGGGCGAGCCGGGCTGGAACGGCGGATCGTCGGCTTCGAGACCCGTGACGGCCAATCGGGGACGCTTCACAACCTGCGCGGGCAGCGCGCGCCCACCCGCGGCCCAGTGATGCTCGCGCACGGCTGCTCGGTGAGGGCGAACATGTTCTACGGCGCTCCCACCCCGCAGACGCTCGCGAGCGTTCTCCTCGACGCCGGCTACGACGTGTGGGCGGAGAACTGGCGCGGATCGATCGACCTTCCGGCCTCGCAGTGGACGCTCGACGAGGTCGCGGTCTACGACCACCCGGCAGCGGTCGCGACGATCCTCGCCGAGACCGAGAGCGACACGCTAAAGGCGGTCGTCCACTGCCAGGGATCTACGAGCTTCATGATGGCCAGCGTCGCCGGTCTGCTTCCACAGGTGACCAACGTGGTGAGCAACGCGGTCTCGCTGCACGTGAGCCTCACCCCGCGCTCGCGGCTGCGGCTGCGCACGATGGCGCCGACGGCGTCGCTCCTGGTGCGCGGCGTCGATCCGCAGTGGACGGCGCGGCCGCCGGCGATGGTCAACCGCGCCATCGCGCGCGCCTCGACGCTCGGGCGCGCTCATTGCGACAGCGAGATCTGCCGATCGGCGAACTACTTCTACGGCGTCGGGCGCGACGTGCTCTGGCACCACTCCAACCTCGACCACGACACCCACGAGTGGGGCGCGCGCGAGTGGGGCTTCTGCCCGATGTCGTTCTTCAAGCAGATGGCGAAATGCGCCGCGGCCGGGCACCTTGTTCCCGCAGGCAACGTCGGCCTGCCGAGCAACCTGGTCGACGGCGAGCCGCAGACCGACGCGCGCTTCACGTTTATCGCGGGCAGCGATAACACCTGCTTCCTCGCCTCCTCCCAGCAGCGGACGTTCGCCTACTTCGACGCGCTCGCGCCGGGGCGCCATGGGCTCGCGCTGCTGCCAGGCTATACGCACCTCGACGTGTTCCTGGGAAAGACCGCGCACCGCGACGTGTTCCCGCTGATCGTCGAGGCACTGGAGGGCTGAGCGCCCGCGCGAAGACTGGAAGCTGCTCGTGAGGGGCGTGAACGCGCTCCGGTCGCGGGCTGCGGTCGGCGCACGGTGCGGGTTAGACGCGCCTCTCTGTGGTTTTCCACGGTTTCTCGCAGCGGGTCGGCGTCTTAGCGTGCGGCTATGGCTGGAATCGCTCAGCCGTTCGATGCGAAGGGCAGACTCTGGGCGCTGCTTGGGGAGCGTGTTGGATGAGACCGGCGAGACGCGTGGTGATATGCGGCGGCGGCGTGGCCGCCATCGAGGCGCTTCTCGCGCTTCGCGAGATGCTCGCGATCCGGCCGCATATCGACCTGATCGCGCCCGATCGGGATTTCGTGTATGCACCGATGGCCGTGGCAGAACCATTCGGTCTGGCGCAGGTCGGCCGCTTCGATCTCGCCGCGATCGCCGAGGACCTCGGTGCCGAACTGCACGTCGGATGCCTCGCCGGGGTGAACCGCGCGCGCAAGCACGTGACGCTCACGGACGGCTCGCGTCTGCAATACGACGCCGCGATCGTCGCCGTCGGGGCCCGCCGCCGGCAGTGGCTGGCGGGCGCGACGGCCTTTGGCGGTGCCGGCGAGACGAGCGCGTTCGCCGACCTGCTGGCACGCCTGGAAGGGGGCGGGGTCGCTCGCCTGGGTTTCGCCTCGCCGTCAGGAGTCAGCTGGACGTTGCCGCTCTACGAGCTGGCTCTCCTGACCGCCTCACGCCTGGCCGAGCGGGGCATTGTCGAGGTCGAGATAACGATCGCGACACCCGAGGACGAGCCGCTCGCGATCTTCGGTGCGGGCGCGGCCCGCATGCTTCGGAGCCAGCTCTTTGATCGCGGCATCCGGCTGCGGGCCGGCGCAACGGCACGAAGGTTTGCCGAGGGCGTGCTCGAGCTGGGCTCGGGCGAGATCATCGAGATCGACGAGCTCGTGACGCTGCCACAGCTCGACGGGCCTCGTATCCGGGGCCTTGAGTCTGACGAGCACGGGTTCATCCTGATCGACGACGAATGTCGTGCGAGAGGTGCCCGAGACGTCTACGCCGCAGGAGACGGCACCGCGTTCCCGATCAAGCAGGGAGGCATAGCGACCCAGCAGGCAGACGTCGCCGCCGAATCGATCGCCGCGGGCCTCGGCGCGCCCCTGCAGCCGTCCGTGTTCGAGCCGCGGTTGCGAGGGATCCTGCTGACTGGCGTCGCTCCGATGTACCTCCGCGCCGGCTTGGCTAAAGGGGCGAGCAGCGACACCGAGGTCTCGGCCGACGCGCTGTGGTGGCCCTCGACGAAGATCGCGGGCCGCTACCTGGGTCCATACCTGGCGTTCACGAGCACTCCCGCGGCGTCCGTGCAGCTCGAGGACCGTCCCGCCTGCACTCACGAAACGGACGTAGTGCAAGCATCCCACAGCGAGGCTCGCGAGCTGGCCTTGGTCCTAGCCGAGGCCGACGCTCGAAGCGGCGACTTCCGCTCGGCGATCAGCTGGCTCGAGATCATCGAACGGCTCGACGGAGTGCTCCCGAATGGCGTGCCCGAGATGCGAGCGGCGTGGCAGGCGCAGGTCAACGCTTAGCCTCGCACGGCAGCGCCGCTGCTACTCGTGGGCCACGCGCAGACGTGCGGTCACAGGACGCGCAGTCGGCTGCTCGTCGGTGACACCCCATCCGGCTTCTGACAGCGCGCCGTCGATCGCACACACGGCGTCGCGGTCCCACTGCTTGACTTTGTCATCGAGTTCGCTCCACGGCGTGAGATAGGGCGAGATCAAGCGGCTCACGTCGCGATCCTGACCGAGCTCCCAGCCCGCGCTCAGGCGCTCGCAGTTGAACCGGCCGTGCTCCATCTCGGCGAGGAGCTCGACCTGCGTCTCGTCGAGGACGAGTCGGGAACCACCTTCGACGAGGCGCTTGCCGAGCACGTGGAGCTTATTCGGGATGTCGTCTGCGGCACCGCGGTTGGAACGTTTCAGCGCCGGCGGGAGACGGTCCCAGGTGGCCAGCGCAGGGTCATCGGGGCGCTTGTGTCGCCGGTGCTCGTCTCGGTACTGGCTGTGCAGGCTTCGCGCGACGGTCTCGCGGAGCTTCCAAGCGAGCTGTTTGTTCGGCCAGATCAGAAACGCTCGCAGGGTCATTGAGTCCCAGGGGAGCACGATCACCCCTTCGGCTCCAAATGGGAGCGTTTCGTACAGTTCGTCGGTAGATTCTTCGTCGGGGTCGACCCAGCCCACCGTCGCCCCCAGCGCGCGAGCCAGAAGGATCTCGGCAATCGTGATCGGCCCGCCCGGAAACGCCACCACGCGGACGTCCCCAGCCGAGCGCTCCTTGGCGTGGGTCTGGGTTTTCATCGACATGAGGATGTCGGCCCACATCGCAACCGGCTCGGCTTCACTGAACTCACCGGCGGGCGTCGTACGTAGCTGCACCGCCCCCGCGCCCCCCCGCCCGGCTGGCGCATAGCCGAGAACGGGGACGCCGTTCGCGTCCGCCTGTGCGCGCACGACGCCGCACAGGCCGACATCGCTGCCTCCTGTCAGGATCAACCCGTCATACCGCTGGAGCGCGGGCTCCAGGATCGCGGCCGCGGCCCGTTGGGCCTTGTCGGACATCGACGCCGCACCCCCAGCGAAGATCGCAATTCGCTCCGACGTCAGCGAGCGGATCACGCCGACGGCGTCGGCGTCGTACTCGAGTTCAGCCAGCGCCTGCTCGGCACCGAGTGCCGCCGCCCGCAGGCGGAGCGGCGCGCCCGTCTCTCCCACGGCTCGCGCGGGCGCGAGAAGGTTTGTCTCGAGGTAGGTGTTCGTCCGCTTGGCGTCGGGAGGAAGCCGGCGTGCGTACTCGCACCAGGCCGCAAAGGCGTCGCTGCTGCCTTCTTTCGATAACCGGTCTGCGCCCATCCTGAGGTTCTCGACTGAGTCGAGGTCGACGGCCAGACCGGCCCGCACGAGCGCGCTGACGGACATGGTCGCGCTATCGCCCTCGTTCGCGCACACCGCTCCGAGCAGACCCTCCACGAGCCTTGCGGTTGCCGGCGCGAGCCGCGGCGCCGGATCGGTGTGGATACCCAGCGCGCGCCGTTTGAGCACGTGCTCCGCCGCGAGATCGGCGTCGGAGCCCTTCACTCCCTCCGCGCGCAGCGCCGCTGCGAGCCGATTGGATGGTGAAACCTGATCGATTCGCGCCGCACTGTCATCCCAGGCGAGGTCGGCGATCGAGCGTACCTCGATGCGCGCGAGGCGGCTGCTGTCACGAGTGTGATCCTCCAGTTGTTCGTCCAACTCGTTGTGCGGCTGTGTCCGCACACGTGTGAGCTCGACCTCCCTTCCGAGCGCGCGGCTGAGGGCGACGGCGAGCGCGATGCTCTCGAGTTCCTCCTCGCACGCGACGAGCGCTCGCTGAGCTTCGCACCAATCGGGCAGCCATCGGCTCGTGAGTATCGAGGCCTCATCGTGGAGGTCGATGTCGGTGGCGATGGTTTCTACGATCGTGGGCTCGGGGTGCCAATGCTGCACCAGCGCCGCGAGCCGGCTCTCCGCTTCCGGACCGATGATCGTGATGCGAAGAACGGGCATCGCCGTGTCTGACCCGTCGCGCAGACGACGCGCGCGTCGGCGCCGCAGCGCTGCCACGAAGATGGCTTGGAGCAGAGGGTGATCTCCCGCGAGCAGCAGATAGCCGCCGTCTCGGTCGAGGTCGGCCAGGGTCGCGTTGTGCTCGCCTTCGCCCTCGCGCTCGGGCGACGCGAGGCCGCCGAACAGCGCCTCGGCCGCTATCGCGTTGGCTCCGAAGATCTCGATCGTGGGACACGACGACGCCGGCTGAGTCCTCGACGTCTGCGTCCCCAGCTCTTTGCCCGCGCCGTTGGCGCTGTGTGCGCTCCAATCCTCGAGGAAGCGGGCGAGGGCTGCGTCCTCGGCCTGGACAAGAACGTTCAGGTCGCGTTTGACCTCCCGCTTTCCTGCAAGGGTGCGGACGGTGCTCGCGATCTGCGAGTTCACCACATCATCCCCCGTCACAGCGATCAGCCGCGTGGCTCGACGCGCTCCTGCACGGAGGAGCGTGTCCCTTCGCACGGTGTCTGCGACGAGGCGAGATTCGTGTGTGTGCTCCGGACCCTGCATCCCAGGCGCCTTCTCGTCGATGTCGACGAGAATCACGCGCTGGCGATCTTGGACGAGGTTCTTTGCGAGGCGCGTGCCGTGCACGCCTGCGCCGCAGACAATGACATGGCTCCGGTGCCTGAACCACATGCGGCGGATGCGTTTGCTGAACTGCGTGGTGATCACCGCCAGCGTGGCGAGCACGAGCACAACCGGGGCCATGAAGCGGGCCGTCTCGAGCTGCCATGGAATGTGTTCGGGCAGCTCCTGCGGATGCAGCACGAACAACTGCAGCGTGGAGTAGATGCGACGCATGAAAGTCGCGTCATATCGCTTGAGTTCGCCGTGGAGTTCGCGCGGATATTGGTGGTGGACTAGCGACCACCCCCAGTAGCCGAAGACGCCCGCGACGAGAAAACCCAGCACCAACACGACCGACGAGATAAGGTCGCGGTTCTCCTGCTTGGCCAGTTTTTCGTTGAGCTTGGCCGCTCCAGCACGCATCGCTCGTCTCGCCCTCGCGGCTCGCGACGTGGGGCGATCGGCGCCGTCAACAGATCGCAATTGAGTCCTCGAGCATCCCTGCGACGCCCATCGCCGCTCCGAAGTCGATCAACAGCGTCCAGCCGCCCATCGCGCCCGACTCTAACAACGCCTAGTCGGATGTACAAACCTGGATAATGTCTAATGTTGGAACGCGAGTCGACGCCCCACGCTGTAGCGTAATCCCGCCGGTTCAGGGGGTGCCGGGTGGACAAATCGAGACACAGAGCATCCGGAGACGCCAACCGGGGCACGGGCGAACGGGGCACGACGAGCACCGTGAGGGTGTTCGTGAGCTATCGGCGCGACGACGTTCCGGACGCGACCGACCGCCTTGTCGACTCGCTTACCAAGCGGCTCGGTAAGCGCGCCGTGTTCGTGGATGTCGACCGAATCGAACCGGGCGCGCCATTTGCGGAGGTCATCGACGATTTCTTGGGTCGCACCGACGTGCTGCTCGCGGTCATCGGTCACCGATGGATGGAGCCGCGACAGGAGGACCGCGACGCCCTACCCCGGGAGAGTTCGCGCAACTACGTTCAGCTCGAGATCGAGGCCGCGCTGCTCCGGGACATCCGCGTGATCCCGGTGCTTATCCACGGGGCGCCGATGCCGAGCGAGGACGCACTCCCGAAGAGCATGGCGCCGCTGGCCGGGCGCAACGCGATCGAGCTCACACGCCGGCACTGGGACGCTGACGTCGACGGGCTAGTCAGTGCGATCGAGCCCGCCCGCATTCCGTGGTATGCGCGCCTGCAATGGCGTGTGCTCGCAGCCGCGGCGGCGGCCGCGGTGGTCGGAGCCGTGTTCGCGTTGCTCCTTTCAAAAGAAAGCGGCCCGGCGCCAACCCCCGCGACCTCGGCCGCCATCGTGGCCTCGGCGGCGACTCCGAAGACAAAGACGCGCGCGCCGGCGTCCACGGGGCATGCATCCAGCCCGGCGACGCCGACATCCGCTTCCCTGACGCGGGCGGCTAGCCCCGCCTCGGGAACGCCCAACTCCCAGACGACCACACATGCGAACGCGGGCGCGAGGCCGACCGCTGCGGCCTCAGCAGCCACAAGCACTGCGCCCCAGGGCAAGCCGGTCGCCACTCCGTCGACGTCGCAACTCGGTCCACTGAAGACCGTGGAAACCTATTGGGACGACATCGGCGTTGGTAACTTTGGTGCGGCGTACCCCTACCTTACGACCACGGCGAGTGAAAAACTAACCAAATCGGCGTGGGTCGTCAAATTGGAAGAAGAAGGTATCGAGCACGAGGAATTTCGTGGCGGCTCCGCGTCGTTCAACGGCTCGACGGCCGACGTACCCGTGTATCTGCTCGTCACACGAGACGTGAAGCATGGGTGTCAGTACTGGACTGGTTTTTACGAAGCGACGGCGACCGCCAACGGCTGGCTCATCGAACCCAAGATCCATTCTCACCAGTGCAAAGTCTGAGTCGCGGCTAGTAGGCGGCGTCTCGCAGCAGCGGGCAGCTCATGCAGTGCGAGCCGCCCCGTCCGCGTCCGAGCTCGGATCCCGAGACGGTGATGACCTCGATCCCCTCCTTACGCAGGCGCGTGTTGGTGTCGACGTTGCGGTCGTAGGCGATCACCACCCCCGGCTCGAGGCAGAGGAGGTTGTTGCCGTCGTCCCACTGCTCGCGCTCGCTCTCGAACGGGTCGCCGCCCGTAGGCACGACCCGCATGCCCTTGACTTCGAGCGCCTGCTCGAGGGCCTCGACCACGCTGCCGCTGAAGCGCTCCACCGTCGGCAGCTCCGGCGTGGCGCCCGGGCGGATCGCCCAGACGCGCGCGCCATCCACCACGTCGGGAAAGACCGTCACGACGTCGCGGTCGACCATCGTCATGACGGTGTCGAGGTGCATGTAGTGCCGCGAGTGGCGCAGCTTCACGGCGAGCACCAGGTCCGCGGATCCCGCCTTGAACAGCTCGCGCGCGATCATCGTCACCGCCTGCGGAGCGGTGCGCTCGCCCATGCCGAGCATGACCGCGCGGTTGCCGATCGGCATCACATCGCCTCCCTCGACGGTCGCGCGGCCCCAGTCCTGCTCGACGCCTCCGTGCCAGACACGGACCCCGCCGTCCTGAGCGAACAGTGGGTGCCAGCGGTAGATCGCCTCCATGAAGGCGGTCTCGGGCCGGCGCGCCGGCTTGCTCATCGGGTTCAGCGTGACGCCGTCGTAGATCCAGCAGGAGGTGTCTCGCGTGAAGATGAAGTTCGGCAGCGGCGGCAGCAGCATGTCGGTCATGCCGGCGGACTCGTAGGTCAGGCCCTCGCCCTCGGCGAGGTCGCTCTTGGTCATCCCGCCGATGAGGAACTTCGCGACCTCGGTCGCGGAGGCGCTCCGGCCCCATTCGTGCCCGGAGCGGGCGAGGTAGACGCCGACGTGCCGCTCGTCGAGCACGCGGTCGAGCAACCAGTCCCTCGCCTCCGCCAGCTCGAGGACCTCGACGAGGAGCTGCTCGGCCTCGAGAACCTCGACCCCACGGTCGCGCATGACGCCGCAGAACGCGTCGTGCTCCTCCTTGGCCCGCTTGACCCAGATCACGTCGTCAAAGAGCAGTTCCTCGGCGTTGGCCGGCGTCAGGCGGGTGTGCTCGAGGCCGGGCCGGTGCACGATCACCTTGTGTAGTACCCCCACCTCCGAGTCGACGTGGAGCGTGGCGGTGCTCTCGAGCCGCTCGGTCATCACATTCGATCCTATTTTCTCCTTACGAGGAGGTCGAGATCGTCTGCATGACTCATCCCAGCGCGGCCGCGAACCCCACGAACGCGCAGATCACCACGAAGAAGATCGCGAGCAGTGGCCACAGCCACTTCAGGTACTTGTCGTAGCCGACCTTGGCGAGGGCAAGGCCGCCCATCACGACGGCGGTGGTGGGGATCCACAGGTTCATCCAGCCGGAGGCGGCGTTCCAAGATGTGACCGTCAGCGCGCGCGAGACATGCGCGAAGTCCGACAGCGGGGCGAGGATCGGCATCGCGAGCGTCGCGTGGCCGGAGGTCGAGGGGATCAGGAAGGCGATCGGCAGGTTGACGATGAACATGACGATCTCGAACACCGCCTTCGACAGGCCGGAGACGGCTTTTTCACAGGCGTGCAGCACGGTGTCGGTGATCTTCGCGTTGTTCATGATCACCGCCACGCCGCGCGCCAGTACGATCACCAGCGCCGGGTAGAGGAATTCGGAGGCGCCCTTGGTGATCGCCCCGCTCAGTTCTTTCTCGCTCAGGCGGGCAATGACGCCGACGACGACCGCCGCCACCACGAACAGCATCGCCAGCTGCGGGAACCACCAGTCGAGCTGCCACGAGTACGGTTCGGCGCCCGAGCCGTTGAAGATTTCCGCCCACGGCACGACCGCGAACACCATGAAGGCGAACGTCAGGCCGGTCGCCCACAGGACGAACTGGTCTTTGCCCCTCAGCTTCGGCGGCTCCTGGGTGAGGGCCTCGGTCTGCTCGCGGTCGCCGGGGAGGAAGCCGACGACCGAGGCCTCCGGTTTGGCCTTGACCCTCGCCGCATAGACGAGCACGTAGGCGATCGCGATCGCCGTCTCAACGATCCACATCCCGAACCGCAGCGGCAGCCCGTCGCCGATCGAGACTTTCGCGAAGCCGGAGGCGATGCCGATCGAGAAGGGGTTCACGGTCGAGCCCATCACGCCGACGCCCGCGCCGACGATGATCGTGCCGACCGCGACCATGCGGTCATAACCGAGCGCCAGCAGCAGCGGCACGAGCAGCCCGTAGAAGGCGAGGGTTTCTTCGGCGAAGCCCGAGACGGTGCCGAGCAGCGAGAAGACGAACATGATCGAGGCGATGAGCAGCCAGCCCTTCGTGCGCGTGCGATAGGCCAGGCGCGCGATCCCGCGGTCGAGCGCGCCGGTGGCGAACATCACCGTGATGAAAGCGCCGACCGCGAGCACGAAGAAGAACACTTCGGCGGCGCCGTAGAGCTTGCCTTCGGTTGCCCCACCGGGCGCGACGTGGTGCGTCTTCGCTTCCTGGATCCCGTACAGGCCGTTGGCGGGCGAGAGGAAGAATT